>Ga0209485_1000007_pt1 | contig 119984 bp, 88 predicted proteins | sample NCAS100_FD_187516 | JGI IMG/M metagenome (GOLD analysis project Ga0209485, IMG submission 187516) | Agricultural soil microbial communities from Utah to study Nitrogen management - NC AS100 (SPAdes) (version 2) | ecosystem: Environmental > Terrestrial > Soil > Agricultural land | place: USA... | reverse complement strand
TTCGGTGGCTACAGTCTGGAAGCGGCCGTAACAGCGGCGAGCACCAAGGCTGGTGACGGACTGCGAGCACAAATCGCGGGCATGATCTTCTCGATCGCCAGCGCTTTCCACAGTCAGAGTTTCTTTGCTACCGCGAGCGGCGGAGCCATCGAAGGACGGTCGTCCGTCGCAATGGACCGTGAAGGACGTTACGCAGTTGCGGACTTTTCTTACTTGCCGCGCGGCGTGAACATCACGTACGCGACGCTCGAGCCCCGCGGTCTGCCGATCCTGGACCAGAAGCGGCTGAGCAACATCGTTTTCCGCGTTCGAGCCAAAGCTCCTGGACCAATCGACAGCATCCGCGACGACGTGAGGTCGCCGACCCAAACAGTCGAACAGAACTCGCCCAAAGAATTGATTGTAAGGGTCACCGCGCGGCGTCCTGGTCCAGACAAAAAGATTCAGTTGCCGGTGACGAATCCGGAGGTCGCAGCATTCTTGAAGTCAACTCTCGAGATCACGTCTGACAATCAAATCGTTATAAAACAGGCGAGAGAGATCGCGGGCGACGATCGCGACGCGTGGAGCGTGGCGCAAAAACTTGCCGATTGGACGCACAAAAATCTCGAATGGAAGAGCGTCGCGCGCGCGCGCGCAGCGGAAACGCTCGCGACTCGCGAAGCGGACTGCTCCGAGTTTAGCCAGTTGTACGTGTCGATGGCCCGCTCGCTCGGACTGCCGGCGCGCATCGTGTCGGGTCTCGCGTATAGCGGCAATTCATTTGGCGGTCATGCCTGGGTTGAGGTGTGGGTCGGTGAATGGGTCGAACTCGATCCCACCTGGGGCACTCACTTCGTAGACGCGACGCATATCCGTAATGAAGCGAGCACGCTGGTTACGGCTGCAGCGTTGAACCTGATCGATATCGAAGTGATGGAGACGCGACGCACGGTCGCCGAGTTTCAGAAGAGCCCGAAGGCACTCGCGGAACATCTCGTGAAGGCGATAGCGCTCGCCGAAAAGTCGGAAATCGAAGCGACCACGGATCTCGGAATGCTGACCGATGAATTCATGGGCGCCGGCGCGTGGAACGGGCTCAACGAACACGAGCGCGATCAGATGTCGTCAGCATACCGGCGCGTGTTGCAGGAAATAATTACGACCTACGGTAGTGACGGCGAGTTGCCGGGCAACCTGCACCTGCTGCATCTCGAGGAAAAAGACGCGCGTGCCGAAGCGCTGTGCTACATGTCCGACGAGGATCTCCTGTTCAGATTGCGTCTGCTACGCCGCAACGACGTTTGGTATCTCGTCGACATAGTGCAACCTGATCCGGGGCATCATCTCGTTTCCGAAAGATTTGGTCCAGCCGTTAAGTCGATCGTAGCGGCTCGCGCCGGAAAAAAGACGGCGCCCGGCGTGACCTCGAGTTTCATGAAAGTGCTTGCCCTGATGGATGGCGATGCTTCTGTGAAAGCGCTTGAAGAAGCTGAGCGCCTATTACAAACGAACCCGACGGATCAGACTTACCGGTTTCTCAAAATGATCGCATTATGGGAGACGGGAGAAGACAAGCACGAGGAGTCTCTCAAGATCTTGCGGGAACTGAGCTACGAGCAGCCCGCGTTCGCGCCGGCAGTTTATCGGCTGGCAGGGATGTTGAGTGAAGAAGAACCTGAAGAGGCGATCGAGCTATACAAGCATTACTCGTCACTAGAGCCATACGACCTTCGCGGCTATCGCGACCTCGCAGCGGTTTACGAGACAACGAAAGAAACGGAGTTGGCGGAAGCCGCGTACCGAAAGGCCATCGCCGTCGATCCGTTCGAAATACCTGGTTACCACGACCTGGCAGTTTTTCTGATCCGAAACGGCATGGTACTCAAGGTGGGCGCGGTCCTGCTCGCGGCCGACAAGTATGCGACCGAAAACGACGATGTGCTTGCTGGCGTGTTCAGCAATTTAGAAGAGGAAATCAAACTTGAAGAGGCTGAGCTACTTGCCGCGAGTGAGCCGCAAAGGATGAAAAACAGTTTGTGGGCCAACCTCAACCTGGCCGATATCTATGTCCGCCACGAACGTTATCGTGAAGGTCTTGATCTCATGAAGCGGGCGGCACAAATGGATCCGGAGGCGTCTCACCCGCACTTCGCAATGGCTTCGACTTATTTAAAGCAATCGCGCCTGAATGAGGCGCTGAAAGCGATAGACCATTCGCTGAAACTCAACGACAAAAGTGGCTGGGCCCACTATATACGAGCTTCCGTTTTGGCGCGCATTGGTCGGAAAAAGGAAGCGATGTCAGCCCTGGAAAAATCGATCGAACTCGATGCTGACGTTCTGACCCTCTTCGGCGCGGATGAGGATTTTAAGTCGCTTCGAACGCTACCCGCCTTCCAGAAGCGGCTCCGTGAAGCCGCGAAACAGCGCGTGGAAGCTGATCCAAAGTGAGCCTTTCGTAAGACTTTTGGCGTGCTGCTTTTTTGCGTCGCCACCAATCCCTTTCATACGTCGGAATTTCTCTGCGTCTAGCGCATACTCCCATGGCGTTTCCCTGAGAAATGCTGCGGGAACATAGCTTGCACTGTCTTCAGTTGTAGTCTTCCTATTTCAAAGGAGATCAAACATGAAACGCAAGTCTCTTCTTCTATTACTCGTACTCTTTCTACTTTCAGGTCAAACGTCGTGGGCCGTCGCGCAGCAGACGCCGACAGGCGGCGACTGGTCCTCCGTACAACGAATCGGGACCGATGAGAAACTCGTCGTTAAGAGAACGGATGGCAGGGAAATTAAAGGACGGATGATCGAAGCGACTGAAACCACACTCAGGATCGATCGCGATGGCAAGCCGTTTGAAATTCCGCGCGCTGACGTCCGTCAGGTGCAGGTGATTTCCGGTAAAGCGGAGAAAGGAAAATGGGCTTTGATTGGAGCTGGGATTGGTGGTGGCGTGGGAACCGGAATTGGGGCCGCGAAGTACCGCTCGGATCGAGATGATTACGGGATCTACGTTTATATGGGGGCGCTGATCGGAGTCGGCGCCGGTGCGGTTGGCGGGCTGCTTTTCGGGCAGAGCAGACGGGACCGCAGATTGGTTTATTCGATCAATTAATCCGCGGTTGAATCAAGCAACGCTTGCCGCGCGGTTTTTAGTTCTGCCAGTTCGACCTGGCTCAGTTTTGGATACGAGAGGTCGAGCGCGCTGAGACGCTGCACGATCGCTGAGGCTACGACCAGTCGCGTGAACCACTTGGTATCAGCAGGAACAACGTACCACGGCGCGTATTCGGTTGCGGTTTGGCGCACTGTTTGTTCATACGCGTGCATGTATTCTTCCCAGTGCTCTCGTTCTTTCACGTCCTTCATTGAGAACTTCCAATTCTTGGCCGGGTCGTCGATGCGCGCGAGGAAGCGTTTCTGCTGTTCCTCCTTTGAAACATGCAGAAAGAATTTAAGAATCACGGTGCCGTTGTTCGTCAAATAACGCTCGAAGTTATTAATGTTTTCGAAACGCTGCTTCCAGAGATCTTTTTGCTTCGCTTGCTTAGATGGTTTTTTGGTTTGCACGTCCGGGAGTCGTTGGCTCTCGAGGTATTCAGGGTGAACGCGTACGACTAGCGTCTCTTCGTAGTAGCTGCGATTGAAGACTCCGATGCGACCACGTTCGGGAAGCCGTTTGGCACAGCGCCAGAGATAGTCGTGGTCGAGTTCTTCGGCTGAAGGTGCTTTAAACGAGGTCACTTCGCAGCCCTGGGGATTGACTCCTGACAACACGTGTTTGATAGCGCCGTCCTTACCAGCGGCGTCCATCGCCTGGAAGATCAGCAAAATTGCCCAGCGATCGTGTGCGTAGAGTTCATCCTGTAGTTTGGAAAGCAGTTCAACCCCACGCTCCAACATCTCTTTTGCCTCGGCCTTATCCTCGGTGTCCAGACCCAGCGTCTCTTCGGGATCAATTTGCTTGAGCTTGAATTTACCGCCGTTGGTGATACAAAACGGTTCGGCGTATTTTTTTGATTGCTTCAGGAACTCTTTGTCAGTCATGTGGATAACGGTCTTAGAAACTTTGTCTTCTCCGTTCGTGAACTACAGCTATAACAGACACGGACTCGGTCTTCAATCTAAAGTAAATCAGGTAAGGAAAATTCTAAAAAGTGAGATTTGGAAGGAGTCTTCTCTGCGGTCCTCTATGTATCTTTACGGGCTTCTGCGTAGAAATGACGATTAAACGCAGAGAAAGCAGAGATACACGGAGGACCGCAGAGAAAACGAATCAAATTTGCGATTCTTGTGCACAGCTACAGCACGCACCGTCTATGCACGAACGACGGCGCACAAAATCCTGGACTAAACACCATTTATTCCTACATCCCTACCTTCCAATTTTTAAATAGGGATAACGTAAACAACCCAGCCGCAGGGTCTTAGCTACTAAACTGGCAACGTTGCCAAGGCTCGCTCGGTTTTGCAGTCCCCCACGCGGGGCCGCGTGTATAATGACGAGCTACCAAAAATGAACCAACTTGTACGGTTTCTGTTCGGACATGAGCAGGCCGTTTTTACTAACGGCCGGTTTGGCTTTGACGTGCGCCCAGGTCCGTTCTTGTTGGTGCTCATCGTTCTCCTCGCGTGTGCTTTTATCTATTTCGTCTACCTTCGTCCACGCATCCGTCTGTCAAAACGAACGACCGCAACGCTGATCGCCCTTCGTCTCGCACTCCTGACCGTTTTAGTGACACTGCTTTTGCGCCCGGTCGTCGTCGTCTCGTCAGTTATTCCGCGCAGCAGCTACGTGGCGGTGCTCGTCGACGACTCACTCAGCATGAAATTGCGCGACATGCCGGACGGCAACGCCCGTATGGACGCCGTCAAACAAACGCTGCTGGCCACAGATCAGAACTCGTTTCTCAATCGACTCGATGCGAAGTTCAAAACGAGTCTTTACGGCTTCGCCGGTGCGGTATCACGACTCAAAGGCGCCGGCGATCTCTTCGCTGAAGGGCGGACAAGCGATGTCGCCGGCGCGTTGGACGAAGCCATCAAACGATCTTCCGGCATGCCGCTCTCTGCAGTCGTACTCGCGACTGACGGCGCTTCAAACGTGCCGCGCGATCTGGCGTCTACGCTGCGAGAGTTACGTGCGCGAGACATTCCGGTTTTCACGGTCGGCGTCGGCAATACTGCACGACCAGTAGACGCTGAACTGACGCGCATCAACATGCCTCGCCGCGTGTTGGTTGGATCGCGAGTCAACATCGAAGGTTACGTCGGTTTGAGCGGATATCAGGCGACGAAAGTCCTAATTGGCGTGCGTGAAGATGGCCGCGCAATAAAAACAGAAGAGGTCAACTTACGCGGTAACGATACGCAGGCTGTAAATATCGAGATCACGCCCACTACCCCGGGCATTCATCGCTACACCGTTGAGGTCACGCCGCTCGACGGCGAGTTGACCGTCGAAAACAACAAACAGGACGCGGTGGTCGAAGTGATCTCCGGACCATTGCGTCTGCTGCATGTTGAAGGCGAACCGCGCTGGGAACTTGGCAAGATTCGCGAATCACTGGCACTTAATGAGAAGAACATCACCCTCGTTTCACTTCAACGCACCGGAGAAAACAAGTTCTACCGCCAGGGCATTAGCAACCAAACTGAACTCGCCACCGGTTTTCCGCTCACGGAAGAAGAACTCTTCTCCTACGACGGGCTGGTTCTCGGTAGCGTCGAAGCGGGCTTCTTCACGGCGGACCAGTTGCGCGCGATCGAAGCTTTCGTAGCGCGTCGCGGTGGTGGCCTGCTCGCGATTGGCGGACGCCTGTCGTTCGACGGCGGGAAGTACAAAGGAACAACGATCGACGATCTGCTGCCAGTATCATTGACCGGTGGAGCAACAGACGACGCCAGTTCGTTTGCTCCGGTCTATAAACCCGTGCTGACCGGCGCGGGCCAAACACATCCGATAACTCGTTTGCAGGACGATCGCGGCGCCAACCAAAAAGCGTGGAACGAGCTACCTCCAATCTCCGTGTCACAAGTGCTTGCGAACGTGAAGCCTGGCGCGTCAGTCTTGCTCGAAGCACGTCGCGTTGAGGGCGGAGGATCGCAGAGCGCGCCGCTGCTGGTCCAACAACGATACGGTCGCGGACAAACATTGGCCCTAACCGCAGCCGACACGTGGCGCTGGCGCATGCGAATGGATTCAAAAAACAATGCGCACGAGACTTTTTGGCGACAGATGCTTCGTTATGTTGTCAGTGGAACTCCTCGACAAATCGAGATCGGATCAGAACGAGACGTTTACGCGATGGACGACACTGTCAACATTGTCGCCGATATTCGCGACAAACGCTTCAATCCCGTCAGCGATGCGCATGCAACGGCGCGAGTCACGAAACCTTCGGGACTTGTCGTCGATATACCTTTGACGTTCACGACGCTCAACTCCGTGAACACGTACGCTGGTCAGTTCAAGGCCGACGAACTTGGCGAACATCGCATCGAACTAATGGGTACCAGCTCCGGTCTCGGCGCGTTGAGTGCCACGTCCACGGTCCTGGTGAGCGATTTGAATCGCGAATACTACAGTGCTGCACAGAACAGCGATCTTTTGAAACGTATCGCGACGGAAACCGGCGGGAAGTATTACACGCCTGCGGAAGCACAATCGTTGGTGGACGATCTGGTCTACCGCCAAACGCCCTATTCTGAGCGCGTAACGAAGGATCTGTGGGATATGCCGATCAACTTCATGTTGATAATTGGACTACTGAGCGCCGAGTGGTTCCTGCGTAAACGCGAAGGCCTCGCTTGATGAACGCTTTGATGAACGTTAGCTTGATGAAATACATCGCGTCGTTTGTTGTAATTCTGTTGATTGCGGCCGCAGTCGTGGCCCAGAAAACAGATCCGAACAAGTTTGCCGTAATAATCAACGGTGCGGGCGGCGAGCCTGAGTACGCGAAACAGTTCACAGAATGGACCACCAAACTCAGCTCGGTCCTGTCACAGCGATATGGTTTCGATCCCAAACGGATCAAGGTGTTATCCGAGAAACTCGCAAATGCCGAAGAAGTTAAACGCACTTTCGGCTCACTAAAATCGGAATTAGAGAGTAACAACGTTCTCTTTCTTTTCCTGATCGGCCATGGATCGTTCGACGGAAAAGAGGCGAAGTTTAATCTCGTTGGGCCAGATCTCTCGGCATCAGATTACAACCAGCTACTTTCGTCGTTGCCGACACGCCGGATTGTCGTATTCAACATGTCGAGTGCGAGTGGCGAGTTCGTCAAACCACTTTCGGCCAAAGGGCGCATCGTCGTCACCGCCACGCGCAACGGACAGGAAACCAACGCTACGCGTTTCGCCGGCTTTTTCGTTACCGCGCTTAGCGCCACCGACGGCGATACAGACCAGGATGGTCATACTTCCGTGCTCGAAGCTTTTGTTTATGCGAATCGTCTAACGGAAGAGTTCTACAAACGCGCCGGAAGACTCGCGACCGAACATGCATTGATCGACGACAATGGGGACGGTGTCGGTCGCGAAAAACCCGAAGCCGGTGAAGGACTTCTGGCCCGCGCAACCTATCTCGACTCGCTGAGCGTCGACGAAGCAGCGGCCACTGCGGCCACCGGAAGACTTTTGAAGGAACGTTCCCGGCTGGAAGGCGAGATAGAACAGCTGATCGCACGCAAGGGAAACATGCCGGAAACCGAGTATGAAGCAACGCTCGAACGCCTCTTCATCGAGCTGGCAAAAGTGAATCGATCCATTAAGCAAGCACGATCGTAGGGTTAAGGGAAGGAGGCTTTGCACAAAAAGGGAGTTTTTGGGATGAATCTTCTCTGCGGTCCTCCGTCTAATCTTTGCGTCTCTGCGTTTAACGGCCATTTCAACGCAGAGGCCGCGAAGATACGCAGAGCGCCGCAGAGCAAACGAATCAAATTTACGACTTTTTGTGCAAAGCCAGGGAAGGATATAAAGGTTTGAAGCGACGTTTTCCCGCAAAGGCGCAAAGACGCAAAAGAACGGCCTCAGCAAGCAAAACACCGCCTTTGCGCCTTTGCGCCTCTGCGGGAAAAATCGTTGCTCTCCTTGTGATAGCGGTTTTTGCTGTCTATTTGCTGGACGGGACTACTGCCAAAACGCAGACGAACGAAGGGCGGGGCCTGGCGGAACTGAAGCAGGGCGATTACGACAACGCCTTTAAACTGCTGAGCGCTCGTCTTGTTTCGAATCCCACTGACGTCGTCGCCCAAAAGGCGCTGCTACGTGTTTACATCGAAACGGGGCGCTATTCTGAAGCCGAGGCTACAGCCAAACGTTTTCTCACCAAAACTCCGGATGCCGGCAGTGTACGCCACGAACTGGGCGAAATACTCGCCATCACCGGCAAACACACTGAGGCGATTGCGGAGTTTGAACGCGCCGCGAGTGATGCAGAGAAAGCGAATGCTCCGCGTGACAAACTGGCCAGCGATTTACGTCGTGCCGAAGTTCTCGATCTGATCGGTCAGGAAGATCGCGCCAAAGCAATCTACGAAACTTTCGTTAAGCACTACACCGACAACGATCCCGAATCGGCATTTGAGCTGACGCTGATCGCCCAAGCGCTGGTCCACCTCGAAAGGTTTCAGGACGCGAACGACATGTACCGCTCGGCCATCGAGGCTGATTCCGATTACCTCGAAGCGCAGCTCGGCGCCGGGGAGTTATTCACCGAGAAGTATCAATACGGCGACGCGGCGCAGTTTCTAAACGACGCACTGAGGATCAATCCCAACAGTGCCCGCGCTCATCTCGACGTCGCTCGCAACAAACGAATCGACGGCGGCGACGACAAAGCACTCGGACGCGCCCTCGCGATCAACCCCAATCTCGTCGAGGCACTCGCGCTCAAGGCCGCGCTGGCTCTGGAGATGGGGCAGTTCGATGAGGCCGTAACCGAGATCGACAAGGCGCTGAAGATCAACCCGCGTTCGCTCGAAGCACGCTCGTTACGCGCGGCGATGTTCTACTTGCAGGACAAAGACTTCGAACCGGAGGTCACCGCGACGCTCGCGATCAGTCCACGCTACGGCGGTGTCTACAACACTCTTTCGCGCTACGCCACGAACACTCGCCGCACAGAACAAGCCGCCGCGTTTGCTCGCCGCGCCATCGAGATCGCGCCACGGCTTTGGGACGCGCATTTGAATCTCGGCATGGCGCTGCTGCGTCTCGGTCAAATGGAAAACGGACGCGCAGAGGTCGAGAAAGCATTCAAAGGAGATCCGTTCAACCTTTGGGCCAAGAACACACTTGACCTGCTCGACACGATGGCCGAGTTCCGCGAAACGAAACGCGCTGGGTTCATTATCAAAACGTCAGCACAGGAAAGCGACGTTCTGTCGCCTTATGCGGCTGACTTGCTTGAAGAAGCCGCGGCGAAGCTGACGTCGAAGTACAAGTTCACTCCGAAAGGCCCGATCATCGTCGAGATCTTTCCGAACCATGAAGACTTCGCCGTACGCACGTTGGGCATTCCCGGTCTCGGCGCGCTGGGCGTTTGCTTCGGCGTCGTCATCGTTCAGGATTCTCCTTCGGCTCGCGAGGCGGGCGAGTTTAACTGGGGCAGCACGCTCTGGCACGAGTACACGCACGTCATCACACTCCAGATGACTGACTATCGTGTGCCGCGCTGGTTTTCGGAAGGATTGTCCGTTTACGAGGAACGCCGGGCGCGACCTGGTTGGGGTGACGACTGGAACCCAATGTTTGTTCGTTCATTCATTGACGGCAAATGGTTCAAGATCGCCGACCTCGACGCCGGTTTTCAGCGTCCGCGCAGTCCGCAGGATTTGCCGATCGCTTATTTCCAAGCCTCGCAGATCTGTGAGTTCATCGCGGAGCGTTTCGGCTTTGACGCAGTCCTTCAAATGCTGGCTCGCTATCGCGACAAGGCGCGCACGGTGGATGTGCTGCGAGACGTTTTGAAGCTTAGTGAAGAAGAATTCGATCGACAGTTTTTTGCTTACGTCGAAACCAAGGCGCGTCCATTGCATCAGGCATTGAGCACGCAGAACAATGTTGTTGCGTCGATGACGAAAGACGAAGTGCTGAAGCAACTTGCGACACAGGATACTTTCGCGCTGCGCATTCGCGCGGCTGAGTTACTCGCTGCCGACGGCGACACGGCCGCCGCTGTGCAACACTACATTCGCGCGATCGAGCTCTTCCCGTACGTTACGGCGCGCGGAAGTCCGTACGAAACGCTGGCGAAGATGCTGGAAGAAAAAGGTGATGCTGCGCAGGCCGCACTCATACTCGAAAGACTCGTGAAGACGGACGAGAACAACCTCGAAGCCCTGAAGTCCGTCGCGCGGATTCGCTCGGCGCTCGGCGAAAAACAAAAAGCGCTTGAAGCGTTGCGTGCAAGTTTCTTCATCAGCCCGTTTGATTACAAGTTGCACACGCAAGCGGGAGAGTTGAGTGTCGATTTAAAAGATAATGCGCAAGCGTTAACGGAATTCCAGGTGGCGCTCGCGTTGCAGCCGCCAAATATCGCGGAGGCAAATTACAATGTCGCCACCGCGTTTCATGCACTGGGCCGGCAACTCGACGCAAAGCGTTCAGTGTTGCGGGCGCTGGAAGCAGCGCCGCGTTATGAAAAGGCCCAGGAGTTGTTGTTAAGAATCACGGGTCAGTGAGACCGTTGTGCTTTGTACTTTGTGCTTGGTACTTTGTTGTTTAGGAACCGGGCATCACTCGAGTCGAAGCGCAAAACCAAGCACTAAGCACTAAGCACGAAGAACAAATATATGGCCGTGGACCAACTAACCATCAGCGATGAGCAATTGCTCGACAAACTGGGTTCAGCGCGCGAGCGCCTCCTGCGGGAAATCCGAAAAGCGATTATTGGTCAGGACGAAGTTGTCGAGCAGGTGTTGCTGGCACTCTTTGTCGGCGGCCACTCGATCATTACCGGCGTCCCCGGTCTGGCCAAGACGCTCCTGGTTCGTACAATCGCCAGCGTTCTCGATCTCTCGTTCAAACGCATTCAGTTCACCCCCGACTTGATGCCCGCTGACATCACCGGCACCGAGATCATCGAAGAGGACCGCGCAACCGGCCGGCGCGCGTTGCAGTTCATTCCTGGTCCAATCTTCGCCAACATCGTTCTGGCGGACGAGATTAACCGCACCCCACCCAAAACGCAGGCCGCGCTGCTCGAAGCGATGCAGGAAGGACGCGTCACGGTCCAGGGTGTCAGTTACGACCTGCCGCGCCCGTTTCACGTGCTGGCTACGCAGAACCCGATCGAAATGGAAGGTACATATCCACTGCCCGAGGCGCAGCTCGATCGTTTTATGTTCAACGTCAAGATCGGCTACCTGCCGGAGGAAGAAGAGATCGAAGTAGTTAAGCAAACGACTTCCCCGCAGGACTATGAGTTCGAACGGCTGATGTCCGCTGATGAGATCATCGCGTTTCAAAGACTGGTGCGACAGGTCCCTGTCTCCGACACCGTCGCGCGTTACGCGGTGCGGTTAGTTAACGCGAGCCGGCCCGGAACTCCACCAGCGCCGGATTTTGTGAACAAATGGGTGACGTGGGGTGCGTCTCTACGCGCGTCGCAGTTTTTAATCTTTGGCGGCAAGGCGCGCGCAATCCTGCGCGGGCGCTACAACGTTTCGTGCGATGACGTCCGCGCGGTCGCGCCGGCCGTGTTGCGCCATCGCGTGCTGTTGAACTTTCAGGCAGAGGCTGAGAAGGTCGATTCCGATCAGGTGATCAAGCAGTTGATAGACCACGTGCCCGAACCGAAGAGCGGACTGTAGCCACAATGCCTTTTGTGCCTTTTGTGGCTAAGAGTTAACCAATGATAAGTCCATCGACAACACCAGCGAGGTTTCTCGATCCCGAACTGCTCGCGCGGATCGGATCTCTCGAACTGCTCGCGCGCGCGGTTGTCGAAGGCTTCATGTCTGGACTGCATCGTTCACCGTTCACAGGTTTCTCAACTGAATTCACCGAGTATCGACAATACAACCCAGGCGACGATCTGCGTTATCTCGATTGGCGACTTCTCGGCCGCACCGATCGTTACTTCATTAAGAAGTATCGCGCCGACACCAACACGCAGTGTCATGTTTTGATCGACACCAGTGCGTCGATGGACTATGCGCACTCCAGTTCGGTGACGAAGTTGCAGTACGCGCAGTTTCTCGCCGCATCCATCGCTTACTTGCTGAACAGGCAACAGGATGCGGTCGGTATTGTTGGTTTCTCCGACAAAGTGCACACACACGTGCCCGCGCGTAATCGCACCGGTCACATGCGAACGATCTTCGGCACACTGTCAATGCTCCAGCCGGGTGGTGAAACGCGTCTGGCGGAGTCGCTGCACCAATTAGCGGAGATTCTGACGCGCCGCGGCATCGTCGTGCTCATCTCGGATTTTTACGATCAGGCAGACCGCTTGAAAGAGGCCTTTCAGCATCTTCGGTTCAAAGGACACGATCTGGTCGCGTTTCACGTGCTCGATCAAAACGAGCTAGATTTTGATTTCACCGATCCGGTTTTGTTGCTTGAAGACGCGGAGACGCAGGAACAGATGCCGGTGCTTCCCGACGTCGTGATGAGCGGCTATCGCGAGCGCATGCGCCAGCACGTTAACGACATGCGCGCCTGCGCAGCGGCGAACCACGTCGACTATGAAATGTTGACGACGAAACAGCCACTGGATTTTGCGTTGTTCTCGTTTTTATCCCGGCGGGCCGGGAGGTAGAAATTGGTCAGCGGGCAGTAATCGCTACCGCGGACTATGACCACTGACAATGTCATTCCTAACGCCACTTTTCTTTTTGGGTGTCGCAGCATTGGCCGCGCCGATACTCGTGCATCTCGTGCGACGCACACGCGCGCGCAAGGTGCAATTTCCTGCTCTCGTTTTCGTGCGACAGGTGCCGCAGCGAACGATCCGTCGCCGCACACTTCAGAACGTTCTGCTGCTCTTGCTTCGCTGTCTTGCGATCCTGCTCATCGTCATTGCCTTCACGCGTCCGTTCTTTAGCGGTGGCAGCGCGGCAAAAGAAAACACTGCCGCTGGTGCAACCGTGGTTCTCGTCGATAATTCGTTGAGCATGCGACGCGATCCACTCTTCGCGGAAGCAATAAAACGTGCCGAAGCGATCGTCGACGAAGCACGAAATGACGAACAACTCGTGGTGTTGTCTTTCGACAAGCGTTACGCAGTTGTTAGTCGCTTCACCGCCGATAAAAACCGCCTCCGGTTGGCGATTAGAAGTATCAGCGCGGGTTGGGACGGAACAGACTACGAACAGGCATTGCGCGGCGCGGAATCTTTGCTTGGTGAGATTGAAACAAGCGGCCCGAAAAAGATTGTGATGATCTCCGACTTCCAAGCGCCCGGCTGGAACCAAAACACTGCCACTTTCAAACTCGCGAACACCACGCAACTCACGACGATCGACGTCGCCTCCAACGAGCCTGTTCCCAATATCGCGATCACGAACGTCGAGGCGCGTGGCGTTGTGTTCGGGCAAAAGTACCTCGACAATCTCGCGGTCCACATTAGTAACTTTGGCGACACGCCACGCGATCGCATTCAGGTCGATTTTCAGATCAACGAGCAAACGGTTGAGAAACGAGACATCGGTCTCAACGGCCGCGACTCAAAGGTGATCGAGTTCACGGGTTTCAACCTGAATGAAGGCGCCAACCGCTGCACCATCGATGTGGTGTCCGGCGACTTCGCTCCCGATAACCGTTTTTATTTCACTTTGCGACGCGAGACGCCGGCGAAAGCATTGATCGCCGAAAGCGCTTCGCGCGGGCGTAGCGACAGTCTGCACCTGCAAAGCGCGTTGACCACGAACGACGATCTGCCGTTTACCTTCACGCTGAAGAGCACCGGATCAGTCGATCCGTCGGGCATCGCGGAGTACGCCTTGGTAGTACTCAACGATGCCGGTCCAATCAGCGGCGCGCTTGCCGATGCGTTGATAAAGTTTGTCGAGGCGGGCGGGCAGCTTATCGTATCCACTGGACCACGCACGACCGCGGATAGTTTCAACGCTCTGCAACGCATCATGCCGGCATCCTTGCGCGAAGCGGTGCAGACGAAGGCGGGCGAGAGTGTCGCGATGACAAACGTGAAGTTTGATCATCCGATCTTTGAAGTTTTTCAGGAGAGCGGCCGTCTCGCCGCGGCGCACGTCATCGGCTACTTCCGTTCAGAACCGACCGCGACCGCCACAGTGCTCGCCCAATTCGAAGACGGTAGCCCAGCTTTAGTTGAATCGCGCACCGGTAAAGGGCGAGTGCTGCTCTTCGCGTCGTCGCTTGGTCCAAGCTGGAACGATCTACCGTTGACGCCGCAATATTTGCCTTTCATTCACCAGATGGTCCGCTATGCGGGCGCGCGCGACGAGAACTCGTGGTACAGCCTGGGCCAGACTTTCACCGTGCGCAAATCGGCTAACGGACAGATACCCCCGGTCGATACTCCCGGGGGGGCCCGTCTCTCAGAAGGACGCAACTCCCCGGATGGCGACCTGCTTGTGACCGCGCGCGAACTTGGCTTTTACCGTTTGCGTTACAACGGCGAGCCCGGGTTTGCGGCGATCGATACTGACGGCGCCGAAGGCGACTTTACCAAGGTGAACCTCGCTGAATTCGTGGCCGGGGTGAGCGGCGGAACGGGTACGGGCGAAGGCGGCGATGCGAATCGCAACGCGAGCGGCGAAGAAGTTGAAGGACGGCAAAGGGTGTGGTGGTCGTTGTTACTTTTGGCGCTGCTATTGTTGCTAGCTGAATCAGTATTGGCGCGCCGAACAAAAATGGTGAAAATGGTCGGGTGATTGGGGGGTTGAGGAATGAGCCCTGAAACAAACCTGTTGCAGGATCTCTTAAAGAAGGCAAGATCGCGGCGGCAACTTTTGCTTTCACTGCGAGGAGTGGCGATTAGCCTGGCTGTGATTGCGCTGCTCCTCGTACTGTTAGGTTGGGCCGCTCACCGTTATCGCTACAACGCTGCCGCTCTCACTACCCTGCGCGTTGGCGCGCTTCTTACCTGTCTCGCTACTATCTACTTCGCACTGGTTCGCCCGCTCCTCAAACGCATCACCGATACACGACTGGCTCGTCTCATCGAAGAACGCACAATCGGTACTGAAGACCGGCTGGTAACGGCGGTCGAATTTGCAAACGGAAACGCCAAAGGCATCTCGCCCGCGATCGTCAGCCGGCTTTATCGCGATGCCAACGACGTCTCGGCAACGCTCGACGTCCGCAACGTCATTCACCGTTCGCGGCTGATGATGTACGGCGGCGCCGCACTTGCGAGTCTGTTGTTGTTTGCAGGCGTGCTCAAATGGGGACCACGCGAGATCTCCGATGGCGTGGCCCAACTCGTTACGCCGACAACACTGGCCGCATCGACCAACGCACTGAGCATCAAAGTAAAACCCGGGACGGCTCGCGTTCCGAAGGGTTCGGATCAGGACATCCTGGCCACGCTCGTCAATTTTGATTCGCAGACAGTAACTGTTTTCGCTCGCACGCTCGGTTCCAGTGAAGACTTTCAGGGCCAAACGATGGAACCTGCGAAGGCGCGCAGCGACTTCCGTTTTTCAATTTTCAATATCCAGGACTCGATGGAGTATTTCGTCGAGTCGAACAGTGTTCGTTCGGATGTTTTCAAACTCAACGTCGTCGATCTGCCTTATGTCAAGCAACTCGATGTGACTCTGAACTTCCCGGCGTTCACGAGTCTTCCGACTAAGACAATCGAAGACGGCGGCGATATCGCTGCGTTAAAGGGCACGAGTGCGACCATCGTCGCAAAACTGACCGGCAAAGTGCGCGCGGCTCGAATCGTCTATCCCGACGGCAAGAAAGTTGAGATGAAGCAACAGGGCGGCGAATTTGTCGGTGAGCTGACGGTCAGCGGCGATACCAGCTATTACATTGAACTTGTCAGCACTGATGGCGAAGCATATCGCGGCTCAAACGAGTACGACGTCTCAGTCCTCGTCGATCAACCGCCGACGATCTCGTTCGACAAACCCGGCCGCGATAAGAAAGCGACAAACCTCGAAGAGGTGTTCACGCAGGCGCGGGCCGAAGACGATTACGGCGTCGTGGCCATGGACCTGCACTTCTCGGTCAACGGCGGCGAAGAGAAGAAGGTCAATCTTCAACAACTTACGCGTGAATCCGCGCGTTCCTTGAGCGGCGCCTACACCTTCTTTCTCGAGGAATACGGGCTGAAACCCGGCGACTTCATTTCCTATTACGCTAAGGCGCGCGATGCGAGTAACGAATCGACCAGCGATATTTACTTCATCGAAGTGAAGCCCTTTGAGATGGAGTACAAACAGGCGCAGCAGCAAGGCGGGGGTGGCGGCGGCGGTGGCGACCAGGACCAAAACGCACTCTCGCGCAGGCAAAAAGATTTGATCGCCGCAACACACAAGTTGATTCGCGAAGCCGAAAAGTACACCGAGCAGGAACGAAAGGACGGTTACGAAGCAGTAGCTTCGGGGCAGGAAAAACTCCGCACCGACACACTCGAGTTCCTCGATCGCATGGGCCGCCGGCTCGGCGGTACTGACGGACAGAAACAGGTCGCGGAAATGGCCGAGCACCTCCGACAGGCCGCGAAGGAGATGGAAGGCGCGCCGCCTCCTTTGAGAAAACAGGAAGGCAAAGGTGCGCTTCCTCCCGAACAACGCGCCTTGCAGCGATTGTTGGCTGCCGACGCGATCTTCCGTGAAGTGCAGGTCGCGTTTGGTAACCAGAGCGGTCAGGGCGGTAGCGGTGGTCAACGAGAACAACAGGAACTCGCCGGTCTCTTCGATCTCGAGCTCGACAAGATGAAGAACCAGTATGAGAGCGTACAGCGGGCACAACAACAACAAGCGCAGCAGCAAAAAAGCGAAGCCGAACGTCGACTGGAAGAGCTTGCTCGCCGCCAGCAGGCGGCGCTCGAGGAACAGCGCCGGCGTCAACAACAGATGCAGGGTGGCGGATCGGGCGGCAACCAGCGACAACAGCAGGAGATGATCGAGGAAACCCGGAAAGCCGCGCGTGAACTCGAACGTCTCTCTCGCGAACGCCGCGATTCGCAGATGCAGCAGTTGGCTCAGCAACTCAATCAGACAGCCGACGAACTGCAAAAGGCCCAGGCATCACAGCGAAGCAATCCGAACGAGTCGATCGCCCAGAACGAACGAGCGCTCGAACGTCTGCAACAAGCGCAGCAACGTCTGCAACAGATGAGCGGCGCGAGCGGTCAGCAGCGCGCCGGTCAGTCGGGTTCTTCAGGCAGACAACAACAAATTTCAGATCTACGGCAGCGTGCCGCGCAAGCCGCTTCGCGGCAACGCGAGATCGCGAAAGACATGGAAAACCTGTCGCGTCGCGGTGGACAAAACGCGCAGGACGAGAATTCACGCAAGGCGCGTGAGCAGCTAGCGGAACGGAAAGACACTCTCGCGGACACTGTTGCTAATCTGCAACAGGACATCGAACAGTCTGCCCGCGCGATGGGCCAGGGCGGTCAGGGTCAGCAACGAACCGCGCGGCAGTTGAAAGAGGCGGCCGATTCATTGGCGCGCGATCGCGTTTCCGATCGGATTCGCGAGAGTAAGCAGTCTTTGAACGGGAGCCAACAAGGCCAACAAGGCCAGGAGCGGCAACAGGGCCAGGGCCAACAGGGCCGCTCCGACGAACGGGCGATCGAACGCAGTCTCAACAATGTGTCCGAACGTTTACAGGCGGCGGAGCAGAGCGCCCGCGGATCGAACGGCTCGAGTGCCGAAGAGAACCTGGATCGCACGCGTCAGCTCGCGGACAATCTTGATTCACTGCGACGGCGCCTGGATGAGAGACGTCAACGAGGGCAACAGGGCCAGCAGGGTCAGAGCCAGCAGGGCCAACAGAATCAGCAAGGTCAACAGGGACAGCGCGGCCAGCAGGGTCAACAGGGCCAGGAAGGGCAACAGGGCCAGGGCCAACAGGGACAATCAGGTCAACAACAAGGTCAACAACAAGGCCAGCAACAAGGCGGTCAGCAATCTGGCGGCACACAGAATGGCGGTGACGGTCGAAGCAACCGCCAATACCTTGGCCCACAGTGGGGACCAGCCGGCGGTGACTGGGGCGACAACCGGCAACTTTCCTCGGAAGTGCGCGAACGACTACGAGAGGCCCAGGACTTACGACGCGAGTGGGGCACCACCGGATTGGGCGCCGGTCGCCTCGACGAAGTAATCGAAGAACTCAAACGCCTGGCCGACGGCCGCATGGAAGGTGACGCCGCAACTGCTGCACACGTCAAGGAAGCAGTCATCGAACCATTGCGTCAACTCGAACTCGAATTGAGCCGCCACTTGCAACAGATGAGCGGACGCACAAACCTGCGGCTAAGGGATGAAGGCGCCGCGCCCGAAAAATATCGTCGCGCCGTTGAGGAATATTACCGGCGTCTATCCGGCGCACGACCCAGACAGTAATCGGTGTTATCCGTGTTCAAGAAACTTCTGCCAGTAATTGTTCTTGTAGCGCTGCTGATTCCAACAGTGGCGGTGTCGCAGTACGATCAGTTCGGCAACTTCCGCAATCGCCGTCGACCAACAACCACGAACACCGACACGGGTGTGTCCTTCGGCGAGTTCACCTTCGTGCGCACGATTTACGAGTCGCCCATGCGCGGCTACGGGCGCCGTGGCTACGGCGGCGGCACTTGGACTACCGACTATCCCGAGGCAGACAACAACTTCATCGTCGGCCTGCGTGAATGGGCCGGCACCAATCTCAAGATCGCGCCTCGCCCGGAAGCGCTTGAAATACTCGACGATCGCATCTTCGACTATCCCATCCTTTATGTCGTGGAGCCCGGTTTCATGGAGCTGAGCCCCGAACAAGCCGCGCGTCTGCGCGAGTACATCATGCGCGGTGGTTTCATTTTCCTCGACGACTTCTGGGGCGAGTATGAATGGCAAAACGTCCAGGAACAGTTTCGCAAGATCGTTCCTGAGTTTGAGATCAAGGAGCTATCTTTGACTCACCCAATCTTCCACTCCTACCTCGACGTGGAGGAGATCGTGCAAGTGCCGAACGTCTATAACGCGTCGCGTGGAATCACCTCAGAAAAGGGTGGCGTCGTTCCGTACTACATGGGCATCGAGAACAAGAATGGACGTTTGGTCGCGTTCATGGCGCGTAACTCCGACCTCGGCGACGCGTGGGAATGGATCAATGAACCCGCGTATCCAGTGAAGTACGGTCTGCCGGCCTACAAGGTGGGAATCAACGTGGTGATTTACGCGATGAGCCACTGAGGCTCACTTGCGTGGCCGGCTAAGCGTAAATTTATTCTGCTTCTCTTCTAACTTGCAACGAAACTCTACGCGCCGTCGCAGCGCGCGCGCAACTCTGATTTAACCGCCTTTGCACGAAAAGTACCGAAGAATAGACCTTGGTCGGAATTCGATGTAAAAACACTTTCCGTGCAAAGCCAGTTTGACCTAATGTTTTCTCCTCTTGCGCTTTTTGAGATTCATTTGGCCACGCAGCAGCTCTGTCTGGGCGAGCAAGATCTGGTCCATCGGCTTGCTGCGGCCTTCGGACATCCATTGCACCATCGAGGCGACGAATAGTTCCTTCAAGTATGCAAATGAGAAGCCCTCCGTTGCGCTGACCACCAGGTTCGCACCGTTTTCCGACACTTGTAGATCTGTTTGCAGATCGTTGTTCCACTTCACGATGTAAGCCAGTCGTTCCGCGTCGGATGGTAAGTGGAAATGGTACTTGCGATCGAACCGGCTTGGACGGTCGAGAATCGACGAGTCGAGGTTGGCTGGGTGGTTGGTTGTTGCCAGCACGACGACGCCGTTGTTCGACTGGAAGCCGTCGAGCTCGTTCAGAAAGAACGAACGGCTCTTGTTGTCGATCATCGAGTCGAGGTCCTCGAGCACGACGACGCATGGCGCCATGCGTGCGCGATTGAAGACCTCCGCCATGTTCTCCTGTTCCGTTCCGCATTCTGACTTGAAGCTCCGCACGTAGAGGCATGGTTTGCCGAGCTGGTTGATCAGCGCCTTGAGCGTGTGGGTCTTTCCGTTTCCGGGTGGGCCAATGAAGATGGCGCCGCGTTTCCACGGTATTCCGTAACGCTCGTAGATCTCGCGTGAGTCGAAGAACTGAGTGAAGTCATTTTGGATCTCTTCTTTCAGTGAGCCGTGCAGGACGAGGTTGTCGAAAGTGGACGTTTTGATCGAGTCGAAGAGTTCCTTGTCCTTTTCGAAGCCGCCGTCGTGGTAGACGAGAATTTCGCCACGCACTTCGCAGTCCCATTCGCAGACGGCGTTCAGGAAGTCCTCAGCGAGCTTTTTCTCATCAGCGACAATCCAGTGGTGACGGCGGCGGTAGCAGCCTTCAGTCCAGGTGATGAGGATAACGTCCAGTAGTTGGCCTTTCCAGATGACGTTGAGCCAGGAGTTCTCGATCTGTTCACGTGGTTTCTCGCCAATACCCATCCATTCGGTCGTCACGTGTTGAAAGACGGACCTTTCCTCCATCACCGAGCATTTTTCGGCGCGGACGAACGCGTCGAGATCGAAATATCCAGAGCGGCCCTCGAGAACCGACTTCCCCGGGTGCAGCTCCGCCAATTCCCGCCCGACGTGATACGCGATGTAGTCGTTCGGTTTGTAGAGTGCGTCACGGATGAAGTTTTCGATGCTCATCAGCTGTGTTTACAAAAGCCGTCGAAGATCCGAGTAAGGATAAGCGAGTACTTGTGCTTCGTCTTCGTAAATGATGTAACCCGGCACCTCCGTTTTAATCATGCGCATGATAATGTCTCGCTCTTCGAGAATCTGGACCAATTCCCATGCATGTCGTAAATGTTCATGAGAGGTTGAGCGAAACCAGCAGATCGATTGATACGCCCAGCGCCGGCGCTCTCGATCCAATCGATAACGAAAAGGGTTTCGCAAATGGCGGCCAAACCAGTCAACACATTCCATAAGTGCCTCGTACTCGTATTCGTGAAGACCCACCTCATCTATCAGCTTCTCAGCAGCACAAAACAGACCCATCGAAACTTGTGAGTCCTCGTCAACTTCTGTACTGATAAATCGTAGAAACATGGTTCAGCCAACCATTTCATCCAATGACAACGGAAATACCTTTTTGCGGTTGCTGATTAACGCCGTGCGCGTTCCCGTTCGACCTTATCGCGGACGTCACGATCGTCGTAGACATCCATGAAGAGGTACTTGCGCCACTCGGTGCGAGCCTCGGCGTAATGGCAAAGCACGACGCGTTCGAGCTTCACTCGTAACGCTGTCTGCGAAGTAAGCAGCGGCATGCGTGCTTCGGAAGGTGTGCGGTTGCCCTTCCGGTTGTTGCAGGAGACACACGCCGTCACGATGTTCATCGGCGTGTTATCTCCTCCACGAGAACGCGGCAGAATGTGATCCAGCGTCAGATCGCCCGGCGACTTCCGGACTCCGCAATACTGGCAACGAAACTTGTCGCGCATGTAGATACGCGTTCGTCTCACGCCTGACGCTTCGCGACGCTGGCGTACGTTGATGTAACTTCGGCGTCGAATCACAGACGGAACGGGAAACTCCGTCCGCACTGAACGCAGCACGCGATCGCCATCAAGCTCTTCGACGGTCACCGTGCCCTTGATCGACATGATCACCGCTCGCGCGACACTGACTGTGCCGAGCGGTTCGTAAGTTTGGTTTAGCAAAAGTACTCTTCCATCGAGTGCCATCACCCGGCACCTCCTTTCGTGAATTTGCAAAGGGCGACCTCGAGGCCGCCCTTCGCTGCCTGATAGTGCTTTGCACAAAAAGTGAGGTTTGGTCTCTCGGCAGTCCTCTGTGTAACACTGCTTTCTCTGCGTTTGACCGTCATTTCTACGCAGAGGGCCGCAGCGAAAAACCAATCAGACTTTTTGTGCAAAGCTGCCTGACTTAGGTGATTGTTCTTCTGTTTCATACTCAGAGGCAGACGCATGGGCCTGCCCGTTTCTAAGATCACCTCCTCTCTCTTGATTGTGTTTGCGTGGGGTGAAAAAGGGTTCAAGAGCGGGTGGTGAGGACGGCAAACTTCGCAAGGTGCGAAGTCACCGCTCTTGAAGCTTTAGCTAATCCAGGAAAACAACCGATGGTGCTCCCGGCGCAAGACGCTCGGTGTTCATGAGCACCCGGTGCCAGCCGTTCAGCACCACTGTCTTGTGATCCACATGCGATACACGGCCACAAACGTAAACGTTTGCGTCGCGCACACGCGCGGTCCAGTTCCAGGTTCCTGCGTCGCGGTTCTCCAACAGAAGCCGCCGGTACTTTTCCGCAGTGACGCCATTCGGGTGCCGGCGACAGACATAGACCACCGTTCCGCCATCACGGTACAGATACTGACACATATGCGGCTTGCTTCCCCAACCGCGGCTGAGCGGTTCGTTCTTCCGGATTAACTTTTCGTTAACGGTCAAATTGGGAGCAGGAATAAAGAACCATTCGCCCTGCCGGACAAACGCTTCGTTCCGGCGTTTGAGTCGATTCTTGATCCGCTTGACTCTTCGTTGAACTGACGTTCGCACTTCCTGCGGCTGCAAAGCTTCCATCGCGGCTTTGACATTCGACACTGAAGCGCCGGGAACAGCGCAAACAAACCAGTGTCTTTCGTCGTGACCACAAAGGAACTTTTGCTTTTCCTCATTCGTGCGAGCCATTAAGAGCAGGTGTCTCGCTTCCGGTCGGACATCGATCACCTGATACTCAATCGGCTCGACACGAGAGACCCCGATGTCGAAGTACTCGCCGCGGTTATCGATTTGGATGTCCACGCCCGCCCGTTCTCGCGGCGGCCTCACGTGGCGAACCTTGACGCGTGCTCCCATACGTCCAAACATTGTTTCTAACAACTGTGTTTCCATAACCTTCTTTCTATTGCTGGCGGCTTCTGAATGAAGCCTGTTTCCTTTTTACCCGGTCACTGCGACGCATCAGGTGATCCAGCCTTATGAAAGAATGGAACCTGTGCTCGTCAGTAAGCGAGACTCTCCAATTTGTTGGAGAGATCCAGAGCATTACTCAAGGTTATTGAGTCGAGCATTTGATCTCCTTTTGTTTGTTGTCGTGAGTGAAAGTGGCTGAAGTGAAGGGCCTCGTTGAATTTCTAGCCCTTCACACAAACCACCTGCTTGATTTCAGCGATTACTTCAACCAGATCTTCCTGGTTCTTCATCACCGTTTCGATTGACTTGTAAGCGCCAGGAATTTCATCCAGTACTCCCAAGTCCTTGCGACATTCAACGCCCGCTGTCTGGCGCTCCAGATCTTCCTTAGTGAAGCTTCGCTTGGCCGCGCCACGGGAAAGTTTGCGTCCGGCACCGTGGGAACAGGAGTTGAAGCTCTCCTCCAAACCACGTCCCTTGACGATGAACGACTTCGCGCCCATCGAGCCGGGAATGATGCCGTAAGTTCCTGCCGCCGCATTAATCGCTCCTTTGCGTGTGACGAAAACGTTTTCGCCGTAATGCTGCTCGAGAGCGACGTAGTTGTGGTGGCAGTTGACCGCGAGCTCCGGCGTGAATGGCTGGCGATGATTGAACATCTTGTTGAATACTTTCAACAGACGCGTCATCATGATTTCACGATTCTTCATCGCGTAACGTTGCGCCCACTCCAGGTCTTTCCAGTACGCCTTGAATTCATCAGTACCCGAAATGAAGTAAGCGAGGTCGGGAGCCGGCAGCTCGTTCAAGCGCCACAAGCTCTTCGCGGTTGAGATATGACGCTCAGCCAGTTCCTTGCCGATGTTGCGTGAACCTGAGTGCAGCATCAGCCACACAAAGTTCTCGGTGTCGAGACAAACTTCAATGAAGTGATTTCCACCACCGAGCGTGCCCAACTGCTTCATCGCCTTCCCTTGACGATCCCTGACGCCTGCATGCAGATTCGCGAACTCGTTCCAGCCTTCCCAGTTTGACGATTCGTCGACCGATTCACCGTACTGATTGAACCCGGTTGGGATCGCCTCTTCGATCTTAGAGCGAAGCTCTTTTAGTTTGCCGTCCAGGATCCCGCTCTTGAATGGAGTCTTTACTGCCATCATTCCGCAACCGATATCGACGCCGACTGTTGCCGGGATAACAGCCTCCTTTGTGGCAACGACTGACCCGACCATGCTTCCCTTACCCAGGTGCGCGTCAGGCATCAGCGCGACGTGCTTGAACAGGCAAGGCAAGCGAGAAACATTGCGCAGCATTGCTTGTTCTTCAATGCTGAATTCGTGGTTCGCCCAGGAGAGGATCTCCTTTTGCGCACCACCGATTTGTAGCTTTTCGTAAGGCACTTGTTGACCTCCTTTCGTAGTTTATTCCGTGACCGTGAAATTGCGAATTTCGTTTCTTGAATCTTGGTTCGTTCTTATCGCGCTGTCGCCTGTTTGTTCTCGATGGCCTTGCTCCCTCTCATCACGGCTTCGCCGCCAGATGTGAGGCGAGGCTAGGCCTCGCCGTATCGTGACTCCCTGGGGGCTATGCCCCTTTAGCAACCGCCGCCTGCGTCTGGTCCTGCACGTGCGGTCGTGCATTGCGAGACTCAACTTCCTTTTCGATAGCATTGCGAACAGCGTTTACGACTTCGGCAATCAGATTGATCTTTATGAGACTCTGGCGTCGCGGTTCCTCTTCACTTAAGTCAAAACTGAAAGACACGCGACGGAAGCAATCACCAAAGTCGAGCATGATCGTTCCATATCTCCAGGCCTCATTTTCATCCGCGATGCTGCTGGTGTCTTGAACAATGCCGATTACAAAACCCGGCATTGACAGGTCATCGTTTAGAAACTCTCGGCGCTCGACGTGATAACGCGTCGTTTGTTCCCCGCTCATTACTTCTGTTTTCCTTTCTAGCTGCACAAGGCAGCGGAATTTGGTTTAACTACCTCATGGCCAATCACCCCCTTTGGCGCGGTCTACTTTCGTCATGGATTTTCTTCCTTTCGCAATCTCAAGTTCACTTGTGTTACAAAACAGATGAAGGCAGAGAGAAACGTTGTCGCGAACACACTTCGAGGCACACTTCTCCTGAGGATGGCGAACTCACGGACTCTCGCAAAGCACCGAGTTAGTCATCCCGAAGGCTCCCTGCCTTCATCCCGCAAAAAGGTATTTCGATTGTCAAAAAACAATTAGAGCGGGCTTTAAGCCTCCGAGGGAAGCTGCCCGCTCCATACAATTCTCGCGATTTTTCTTGGAGATTTGGGAGCGGGAGTCCGCTCCCGCTGATTATTGCCTGATATTTTGGCTCACGCCGACGCCTGTATTCCGATCCGTTTCGCCGTCAAATATGCCGGTGATTGACCAGCTCATACCACGACCACACGCGGCGCCCGCCGGGCGTAATTTCTGGTTGTAGTTTCTGAGCTTCATGCTGATCATCGGCAAATTCTGTCACGGCTCCTTTCGATCACAGTTCCAGGCGCAAGCTGCTTTGTATAAAACAGGACCACTCGTTGTGTCAAGATATTTTTTGTTGAGAATGTGTGGTGGTCCGCTAAAAACTACTACGCAGCGGGCTTTGCGAAGTAGCCTGGGCGGTGGCGAAGTTCCAGTTTTTCCTTGCGTAGTTCGGGGTTGGTGATTTCGATCGTGACCTTGCGATACGAGCCGTCGCGGCGCTTGTTGGTCGAGGAATAGGCGATGAGGTACTGCGTGCGCAGCTCCTTTTCAATCTCGGCGAAGGCAGTTGTGAGATCGAGTTTCTTGTCCGGAAAGAAAGCACGGCCGCCGGTCCGTTGGGCCAGGTCGCGGAGCGCGCCCTTGTCCACGCCCTCATACTTGTTGTTACCGATCCCGATCGCATAAACGACGGCTTCGGCAGCCAGGGTGCCGTTAATCGCATCGGCCTTCGCCAAACGGCTCGTCGTATCGTGTCCGTCGGTCAACAGAATGATCGCGCGCCGACGCAGGCCTGGTGCTCTAGCCAGGACATTGCTCGAGGTAAGCGTGACCGCATCCCATATCGCAGTCGTCCCTTCTTCCGGCGGCGCCATTAAACCTGGACCAGTCGGTATGCCGCTCAACGGACGGCCGGAACCAAGATAAGCGGGCAGTGCAACTTCAACACGCTGAAGGACCTTGTAAACACTTAACACGTCGCGCGTCATTTCCTGCTCGAGATATGCAAGCCCGGTGAACGGAATGATCGCGACCAGGTCTCGACTCGACTGAAACACGCTCTCGATGAAAGACCGTGCCGCCGCTTTCTCATCCGGCAATGTAAACTCCTGCGAGCGGCTCACGTCGATCAGGAACGCAATCGCGAGCGGGCGATCTGTTTCGCGCTGAAACGTAAAGAGTTGCTGCGGAACGCCATCCTCGAGCACGCGAACGTCCTCGGCTCGCAAAGTAGTAATGAAGCGTCGCTCTTTATCGGTTGCGGTGAACGGCAGATTCGTGACGTCAGACTCGACACGGATGACGTCGTCCTGATCGGCAGACTGCGAGTAAGGCACCGAGGCGCACACGAGAACGAGCAGAATGAGCGCAAGCAATGAACGCATGGAACGGTTAGGGAATTTTAGCTGAGAGAAGGACGACGAAGCCAGAGCCGACCGACCTTCACTGCGGCTTCACTCCGGCAATTCCATGCGGCGCAGAAACTCCACGAAACGGGGATCTGAGCGCAGACTATCAAACTCGAAGGCAACACCGACATGTCTCATGCGAAAATCACGTTCTTCGTATCCTCGCTGCAACCAGGCAAGCGCTTCGTCTTTTCGACCAAGTCGTGCGTAATAAGAAGCGACGACAAATGGCGGAAAGCGGCGGTTTGATGGTTGGGACAGGATCTGTTCCAAACTCTTTTCTAAATAGGCCTTCCAGCCCGACTCTGCATAAACCTGATTCAACTCTGCAAAAATCTCCGATGGCAGTCCCGAACGCTCCCCACTCATACCGTAGTAAGCGACTGCCTGATCGTACTCGCCCTTGGCTTCGTAAGCGCGACCGAGAAAGTACAGAGTAGTGGAGGAGTTCGGATCGAGTTCTAAAGTTTTTCGATATTGCTGCATAGCCTCATCGATTCGCCGCATGTCCATAAGGATGTCGGCGTAAATGCGATTCATTACGACGGACAGCGGATCCAGTTCGAGCGCACGTTTGATCTCGGCAATCGCTTCGTCGAAGCGTTTCATCGTCGCGAGATGCTCGGCCAACCACTGGTGCGCTGGCGCGTAGTTCGGATTCAATTCAAGCGCGCGGTGGTACTCCTTTTCGGCGGTAACAAGATCGTAATCATAGTAGATGACGATCTGACCGAGCGAAGCATGCGCTTCGGCAAGCTTGTCGTCGATTTCGAGAGCTTTGAGCGCCGCCGCTTTCGCCTTTGGCATCAGCTCCCTTGGCAGCTCGTCCGTGTAAACACACAGCAGCGTGTACGCGTCGGCAAGCCCTGAATACGCCAACGCATAATCTGGATCCTTCGCGATCGCCTGTTCAAAAAACGTGATCGCCTGTTTGAAGTCAGCGAGCGTGCGCCGGTTCCAGTGAAAGCGCCCTTTCAGATAAAGCTCATACGCCTCCGCATTCGCGGTGTACTGCTTGTCCATTCGAGAGCGATCGACGCCGGACAACGTCGGTCGCACGTTGTTTGTAATCTCGCGTGCGATCTCACGCTGCACCGAAAGCATGTCCGTAAGCTTACGTTCGTACTGCTCGCCCCAGAGTTGCTTGTTATCGCGAACATCAACCAACTCGGCGCTGATCAACATCGTCTCGCCACGCTTCATCAAGCGTCCGACCAGCACCGCGCGCACGCCGAGTTCCTTACCAATCGTCAGCGGATCGTCTGTCTTCCCCTTGTAACGAAACACCGAACTGCGAGCAATGACTTTGAGATTCGGAAGCTGCGTCAAATTGTTGATGATGCTCTCGGTCAGACCATCCGAGATCCAGTCGGCACTGGGGTCTTCATTTTGATTCATGAACGGAATGACAGCGATCGACTCAACCGCATCTTCCGCGCTGTTTGGGTGCAAATACGAGCGAATGCCAAACGCGGCAGCAACGCCGGCGACCAATACGAGCGCGACAATTAGCACCGTCGCAAACTTGTGTCGTTTGATCTCGTTGACGATGAACTCGGCGCTGGAAGCGCGCGTCGAAGGGGAACTCAGCGGCGCTGTCGTTACGGCAGACGATGGATTTCCGACCATCGTCGATTCAGAGTTCCATAGCGTCTTAGCTTCGTTGCTCGACGTGGACGGTCTCTCGGCCGCGCTCTCTTGCAGTTCACGACGGATATCTTTCAACTCGATCGCGACGTCTTTGATGTTCTGATAGCGCTCGTTCGGATCTTTCGTGAGACAACGACGCACGATGCGCTGCAAATCGGCGGGCGCCGTGGGGTTGAACTGTGACACGGACGGCGCCGGTTCGCGGATGATCTTGTTTAGCGTGTCGATCGTGTCGTTACCGGCAAACGCCCTGCGTCCGGTAATCGCTTCAAACAGGATGCAACCAAACGAAAAGATGTCGGCGCGATGATCGATCTCCTTCGTCTTGCCTTGCGCCTGTTCCGGCGACATGTAGCCGGCCGTTCCGAGAATCACGCCAGGCGCTGAGTGCTGAAGGATCGTCGGCTCTTCACTGCTGACACTTCCAAACCCCGATTCGAGCGACTTCTCCAGTAACTTTGCCAGACCGAAATCGAGAATCTTGCCGTGACCGTCAGGCGTAATCATCACGTTGTCGGGTTTTAGATCGCGATGGACGATTCCAGCATCGTGTGCTTTCGCGAGTCCTTCGGCGACGTGTTGCAGCGCGCGCAGAAGTTTTGCGAGTTCTTCGCCCTCGTCGTGAATCTTCATACGGAGGGTCGAGCCTTCGACGTATTCCATCGAGATGAAATTGAGACCCTCAAACTCACCAATTTCGTAAATGTGCGCGATGCTCGGGTGGTTCAACGATGCGGCCGCAGTTGCTTCCTGTTTGAAACGGCGCATGCGGTCGTGATCTGAAGCGACTTCCGGAGGCAACACCTTCAACGCAACTCGCCGGTTCAAGCTTGTGTCCTGAGCGAGGTATACCTCTCCCATGCCGCCAGCGCCCAGCAGCGACCGGATCTCGTAGCGACCTAGTTGAGTTTTAGGGGCAAGAGGCATCGAGGGCGCATTCTAGCCGAGGAGATTAAGAAGCGCACGAGGGGCGAGATTTAATGTTCTATTCCGACTCTAGACTGTGGAAAACGGAGACCTGTCGACGGGTGGACCATCATCGACCTCGACTTCGTCGAGGCCTTTTTCCCACGCCTCCGGCATCAGGCTTTGCAACAGACGGACACAACGATTCCAACGCAGGATGGCATCGTCGTTATCAGGCGGACTAATCTTTTCAGCCTCTTCAAAGAACCTCATCGCCTCTTCAAATTCAGGCTTGACAGTAGGCGGCGGAAAGCCGCGGCGTAGTTGCGCTTTCGCTTTTCTCTCGTGTAAAAGGCCGCAGCAATAGATGCGTTCGTAGTTGCTCGCGAGTGCCTTGAAAACGTTCATCGCTTCAACGTAACGATCTGTCATGCTGCCTTTGAACTGGTCCGTGATCGCCAATCCAAGCAGGCGCAGGGCCCCTTGATGATTTGGTTCGACCGCGAGTATGTCGCGGCAAATCGACTCGGCTTCACCCGGTTCATTCAGGTAACGATAGAGCTCCACCTTCGCGATGGCCTCGTTGATTCCGGCCTGTGATATCGGCTTGAGTTTAAGCTCCATTTTTCTTTCCTTTCAGTTTGCGCAAGAACCAGTGAACGGGATCGTAGTAGTCGTCAACCACACGCTCCTTCAGCGGGATGATGGCATTGTCAGTGATGTGAATGTCTTCAGGACAAACCTCCGTGCAACATTTCGTGATGTTGCAGAAGCCGATCCCCAACTGGTCTTTCAACAAATGCGTACGCGAAACGTTATCTAGTGGGTGCATCTCCAATCCGGCCACGCGAACGAAGAAACGCGGTCCTCCAAACTGGTCCTGCCGGCTGTGATCGCGCAGCACGTGACAAACGTTCTGACAAAGAAAACACTCGATGCACTTGCGGAACTCCTGTACCCGATCGACGTCGCGCTGGTCCATTTTCCATTTGACGTTCGGCCCCGGGCTGAACGGCGGGATTTTACGATTGACCTGATAGTTCCACGACACGTCCGTCACAAGATCTTTTATTACCGGAAAACTCTTCATCGGCTGAACAGTCACCGGTTCAGCCAGCGGCAGATCGTCCAGTCGAGTCTTGCAGGTCAAACGCGGACGACCGTTCACTTCCGCCGAGCACGAGCCGCACTTTCCGGCTTTGCAGTTCCATCGCACCGCGAGATCCGGCGCGGCGTGTCCCTGGATGTAAAGCAACGCATCAAGGACGACCATTCCGGGAGCAATTGGCACTTCGTACTGCTGCAACTCGCCACCGTTGCGGTCGCCGCGAAAAACTTTGAACGTTGCGTTAGTCGGCATTGGTTTCGTTTTATTGTGCTTTGTGCTTTGTACTTTGTACTTTGTACTTTGTGCTTTGTGATTCGAACCGTTCAGGTTTAAGTGACTCTTACGTTAACGAACCAAGTACAAAGCACAAAACACCAAGCTCTAAACATCAACTATTTCTTTCAACTCGGCGGGCATCTCCGCGATCGGCGTCTGCTTAAGTCGCATCTGATCGCCATCACGCACGATTACATTGTTCTGCTTGGCCCACGTTTCATCGTACTTCGGATAATCGATTCGGCTGTGCGCGCCACGACTCTCCTTCCGTTCCCACGCACTCAAGGCCACGGCCTCAGAAACCGTCAACATCGACTTCAGATCTCGCGCGAGATGCCAACCGGGATTGAACAAACGCGAACCAACGACTTTCACTTGCGCCGCACGTTGGGTCAGCTTTTGCAGCTCAGCCAGTCCCTTTTGCAGGTCTTCTTCGTTGCGAAAGATGCCCACGTAGTTCTGCATCGTCTCTTCCAACTCGCGATGAATCTGGTATGGACTGTCGCCCGCGGTGCGTTCGAATGGTTCGAGCATTTCTCGCGTCGCCTTCTCGACGTCGCCGCCGTCAATGTCAACGGGGCCGGATCGTTTGGCGTGTTCCGCGGCTGCGGCGCCTGCGCGTTTGCCAAACACAAGGAGATCGGATAGCGAGTTGCCACCAAGTCGATTGGCGCCGTGCAGTCCAGCCGCCGCCTCACCCGCGGCAAATAAACCGGGCACGGTCGTTTGCGCGGTTTCTGCATCGACGCGAATGCCACCCATCATGTAATGACACGTTGGTCCAACTTCCATCGGTCCCTGCGTGATGTCCACGTCGGCAAGTTCCCGGAACTGGTGATACATGCTGGGAAGTTTTCGTTTCACATACTCCGCCCGTTTGTGCGAAATGTCGAGATACGCGCCGCCATGCTCCGTCCCGCGGCCTTCGCGCACTTCGGTGTAGATGGCGCGCGCCACTACGTCGCGGGTTGACAGCTCCATCTTCTCGGGATCGTAGCGCTCCATGAACCGTTCGCCATCTTTGTTGCGCAAGATCCCGCCTTCGCCGCGAACTGCTTCAGTGACGAGTATTCCCTGAACACCCGGCGGCCAAACCATGCCCGTCGGATGAAACTGCACAAACTCCATGTCGATCAGTTCCGCTCCAGCGTCGTACGCGAGCGCCATTCCGTCACCCGTGTACTCCCATGAGTTCGACGTGATGCGCCACGCCTTGCCGATGCCACCCGTAGCCATTACGACAGCTTTAGCTTTGAAGACGACGAACCGTCCTGTTTCGCGCCAATAAGCGAAAGCGCCCGCAATTCGATCGCCGTCCTTCAGCAGTCGCGTAACGGCGCACTCCATGTAAACGTCGATACCGAGATGAACGCCGCGATCCTGCAACGTGCGAATCATCTCCAACCCAGTGCGATCGCCGACGTGGCAGAGTCGTTTGTAGGTGTGTCCGCCAAATGCACGCTGCAGAATGTCGCCGCTGCTGGTGCGATCGAACAACGCACCCCACTGTTCCAACTCACGTACACGATCCGGCGCCTCCCGCGCGTGAATCTGGGCCATGCGCCAGCTGTTCAGAAACTTTCCGCCGCGCATCGTGTCGCGAAAGTGCGTGCGCCAGTCGTCAGCCGCATCGACGTTAGCCATCGCGGCGGCAATACCACCTTCAGCCATTACCGTGTGGGCCTTGCCAAGCAACGACTTGCACACAACGGCGACGCGCGCTCCATGGCCCAACGCTTCGATGGCCGCGCGCAGTCCGGCGCCGCCCGCGCCGATTATCAGCACATCGTGTTCGTGAGTCTCGAATTTCTCGTTCACAGCAATCTCAAGTCTTGAATCGCACCGCTCGCGACCAATCGCACGTACAGATCAGCGAGACCAACCGAGAACAAACTTAACCACGCAAAGAGCATGTGACGGTCGTTGAGAAAACTGAGACCTTTCCACGCCTGGTGCCGTGGTCCACCGAAGGCGACGCACGAAAAACAATCAACCTTGCCGCCTACAATATGTCGCAACGAATGGCAAGAGATCGTGTAGAGCGAAAGCAGAATGATGTTGGCGAGTAGGACCAGCGAACCGATACCGATCCCAAATCGGCCGTTAAACCAGAACGCGTGAATGGCGTCGTACCAGAGAATGATCAGGAAAATGAGCGCGAGGTAGAGGAAGTAACGATGCAGGTTTTGCAGAACAAGGGGGAATGCGGTCTCGCCGCGATAACGATGCGAGCGGCCCTCGCCGACCGCGCAGGCCGGCGGATCGAGAAAGAAAGCGCGGTAGTAAGCCTTGCGGTAGTAGTAACAAGTCGCGCGGAAGCCGAGTGGACCACCAAGGATGAGCAGCGCAGGCGAAAGGGGCCACCAGCTTGGTTTGATGAGCGGCGAATAAAACGGAGACAGGTATGGTCCCCACTGGTAGAAATCGTTTTCAAACGCGCGCCAGGTGGCGTAGATGCTGAAGGCTCCGAGAACCACGATGACGGGCACAAGCTCAACCCACCACGCATCGCGTCGCATCGATGCGCCGAACCGACCGGGTTTGATTTCGGTTCGAGATTGCGCCATTTGTGTTCTATTTCTTTTCGCTAATACAAAAGAGCGTGCTTTGTCCTCGTAAATAAAGCTCGCCTGCGGCGATCACGGGCGTCGCAATGAAGATCTGATCGGTCAGATGATTGGTCGCAAGCACTTCAAACTTCTCGCCCATCTTTAATACCACCACGTCGCCGTCTTCCATAGCCAGGTACAACTTCCCGTTCGCGCCGACGGGCGACGATTTCAGGTTGTACGCTTTGGGTAGCCGCGTTTGTGCATAGTATGGCTCGCCGGTGGTGGCGTTGAAAGCGGTGATCAGTCCGTTATCGGTTACGACGTAAAGTTTGTTGTCGTAAAGAACGGGCGAAGCCGTGTAAGCAAGGCCTCGCGTGTGACTCCAGGCGATCGCATCCGAGCCCGTCAGATCACCCTGCTTACCGAGCTTGATGGCCATTAGTTTCGGATCGCGATAGCCGCTCATCACGTAAACGATGTCGTTTTGATGAACAGGTACGGGGATAACGTTCGCGCCGAGGCCGCCTGATTCCCAGAGCACTTTTCCGGTTTCAGGATCGTAGCTGCGAACTCGGTTCGTTGCGCTGACAACGATTTCTGTACGACCGTTGTATTCGATTGCGAGTGGCGTACTCCACGAACTGCGCTCCTCGCGAGGTGCGCGCCACAACTCTTTGCCGTTGCGTTTGTCGAGCGCGACCATGAACGACTCGCCTTCGTGATCGAAAACGAGAAACAGTCGATCGCCAACGAGCAGCGGCGCGACGCCTTCACCAAACGCGAGGCGCATCTTCATCTGGACGTTCGGGTCTTTTTCCCAGATCAATTTGCCGTTGAAGTCATAGGCAAAGATGCCGCGTGACCCGAAGGAAGCGTAAACGTATTTGCCGTCAGTGACTGGGGAGTTTGAAGCGAAGCTGCCATAGGCGCGGTGAAAGCCTTCATGCGGCGTTCCGGTTTTCGCCGTTCGCTGCCAGAGAATTTTTCCCGTCTTGCGATCCAGACTGAGAACGTCGAAGCGATGTTCGAGTTGTGGAGCAACGTTGCCACCTCGACCGCGTTGCCCACCAGTCGCGGCTGGTGCTGTATCGGTGTTCGGGTTAGTTTCTGGCGGTTTGCCGACCGCAATCGCAGTGGTGAGGAAAATTCGATCGCCCCAGATCGCCGGTGTCGAATGTCCTTTCCCCGGTATCTCCGTCTTCCACTTGATGTTACTGGTATCGCTCCATGTCGTCGGCGCATCGCCACGGGCCATGCCGTTGAAGAACGGGCCTCGCCATTGCGGCCAGTGCGCTGCGTTTTGAGCCTGGGCAACGACGAACCAAATAGGTGCGAACAGAAAGGCTAGAACAACGACAGAAGTAGTCTTCTTCATCGGCTTCTCCGAACCTTCTTTTTCCGAGGGCGGGGGCCACGTAATTTTTTCCGCGGATTCTAGCCGAGGAAGGTGCCGAATGGCTAGGTTTTTGGGGACACTAAGGCTTAAGTGGTGCGCCGAACGTTGGGGTTGGAACGGGCGGTGGCCATGCATTCGCGATTGGGAACAACTCAACAGACACCCTCACGATAGCCACCATTGATCGCTTATATAGTTTTCGGAGCCGTTTTGAATTCCTTAAGCAAGTAGTTTCTCGCAGCGGCAGCGAAGCTTCGGACTCCGCGTATGGCTTTCTTGTGGGTGCGTAGCCGGCGATGTATCCGAGTCGTCTCTGCGTTCGTCTGTTTATCTCTGCTTTCTTTGCGTTTAACCGTCATTTCAACGCAGAGGCCGCAAAGATACACTGAGGGCCGCAGAGAAAACGAATCAGATATGCGACTTTTCTGCGAAGCTCCGAGACGTTCCAACCAGGTAAATCTCCAGTGCATCGACGATGTCTTACCTTCCTTGAAGCGAGCTTAGTGACTTACCGCGCGCCGATCACGCTCGCAAGCGTAGGCCACATCTGCTCGGCCCAGAGCTCGTATCCGTCGTCCGAGGGATGAAAGCCGTCGCTGGAAAAGTACTCCGGATGGGACGGAAGCTCGCGACGTGTGATCGTAAAGATGTCGAAAACCGTAACCTCGTGGCGTCGAGCGATTTCTTCAAGACGCTGATTGAAGCGCTCGATCTCAAGCTGATACTCGGCGCGCATCGACACCGGAATGCGTGGAGCGGTTGAGACATCAGGAATGTTCGTGACCACAATCGTCGCGCTGGTCTTCTGTTTCAACGTACTCAAAATTTCATCGTAGTTCTTTCCAAACTGCTCGATCGTGAAACCGTGACCGATGTCGTTAATACCGATCCCCAACGTCACAAGCTCAGGACCCCGCTGCACTCCACGTTGCAACTGCCCGCGCAGCAGGTCCTCCGTCGTCGCACCGCTCACGCAAAGATTCACGAGTTCCGATCCGGCACGATGCTTTAACAATCGTGTAAACAAACGCGCAACGTAGCCGCCATCCCGTGCACCCACTCCGGAACCAGTCGAATCCCCCAAGGCGACATACACAATTGGACCAGACTTCATCTCATTCATATCCCTTGATACAGCCGGCGCTGCACCGTCACGATTGCACCCCGCGAGCAGCAGCAGGACGACGCACACTAAGCACGATGTGCAAAAAACTGGTTTACGTTTCATTTTTTCCGTGCGCCACAGTCGTTTCCTCACATAACCCTTGACTTTACGCAGGTAGCAGAATAATCAAGAACCCGCATGAAGAACAATTACATGAAATGGATCAAATGCGTCTGCCTCCTAATGCTGCTCGTCGTCCCAGCAGCAGAATTAATCGCTAAACCGCCCGACTTTACCGAACTTGAAAAGCTGGTACCGGAGGAATTGAAGGAACGAAATACGCCCGGCGCGGTGATAGCCATCGTAAGCGGCGACCGCGTGGTCTATCAAAAAGCCTTTGGCGTCGCCAACATCGAAACCGGCGCTCCTATGCAGCCCGAGATGTTGTTCCGCCTGGGATCGACAACGAAGATGTTCACTGCGGCTGCACTCGTCAGTCTCTCCGAACAGAACAAGATCAACCTGAACGAGCCCGTAGGAAACCGCGTGAAGGGTCTGGACGCGCGAGTTGGCGCCTTAACGCCACAACAGTTGTTGAGCAACTCCGCCGGCATTCGAGATTTTGCCGCGCCCGTGATTTCAAACGACGACGCCGCGCTCGGCAACATGGTCCGGACCTGGAAAAACGAGATTTTCTTTGCCGGTCAAGGTGAGATCTATTCGTACTCCAGCGCCGGCTTCTGGCTCTCCGGGTTCGTAGTGGAGGACATTTACGGCAAGCCGTACGGCGACGCAATGACCGACCTCCTGTTCAAACCAATTGGTATGGAACGCACGACGCTGCGACCATTGATGGCCATGACTTACCCCTTTGCGAGTCCTCATCAACCCGTCCAGGGCCAGCCAACGATCGTACGACCGTTTTTTAACAACGTGGCGATGTGGCCTGCGGGATCAATTTTTTCCAATGCGAAGGATCTGTCGCGTTGGGTTATTGCGCTTCTAAATGACGGGCGCGTCGACGGCAAGCAAGTGTTGTCGTCGACGTTGATCGGCAAGATGTTTGGGCACCATGTCCCCGTCCCTTGCGAGAAGGATTCCTATTACGCTTACGGTTTGACCGTGTTCAAGTTTAAGGACGTCGAGTTTGTTGGGCATGGCGGTTTCAGCCGTGGCTACGGCTCGATGATCCAAATGGCTCCGTCGCGCAGGTTTGCGGTGATCGTTTTGACCAACAAGAGCGGCGAAACGATGCGCCAAAGCCTGAACAAAGCGATGGAGTTAGGACTCGGCCTGAAAGAGGACCGGCCCGAAAAGCCAGCCACCATAGCTCCCCTGACCGCCACAGAAATGCAGGAATACGCGGGTTCCTACTCGCACGCGCCACAGACCTGGGATGTTTCAATCAGAGACGGAAAGCTGTATGTCAAAGTTGATGGCAGCGAACACGAGATGACGAAGACCGGCGAACGGAAGTTCACCTTTGGCACAAGTAATGAGAACGAGGTCGTTTTCGTCCCCGGAAAGAGCGGGAAGATCGACTTTATCTTTACCGGGCTGTACGGCGCGAAACGTGTTCTCTAAAAACCGCTTCAGGAATATAATGCTGGCACGTTCCAGGGGAGCCCCGATGTACAAACCCGAAGCATGGCGGTTCGACGACTCGGCAGACGAAACCGGTTCTCCGTCTGCGTCGAACCCAAGCGTCTTCGACCAGTGCCGGCTGCTGGATCTCCTTGGCCGCATCAACTACCGGATAATCAGCGGCAAGCGAGTCTATGTCGAGGTTGACGGAGTTGTTTATAAAACTCTGTACGGCGGCTACTGGCGCAGCGTATTTACCGGCATCGAGCATTACCTGCTTCGATGTGAACAGGTCTCAGGCAGCGCTTGGGCCAGTGACCCCAGGAGCGAAGGTAACGGCTCGGTGGATCTCCCCATTGCTTACTCCAGAGAAGGTTGGACGGCGCGTGGTCACTCTTTGTCGTTCATCCTTAATCGTGATTTTGCCTAAATGAAAACTAAATTTTTTATACGGATCGTTCCGATCCTCCTCTTCGTCGCCGCACTGTGTCTTTCGGCCGCGGGCCAGGCACCAGATTTGAAACAACCGATGCCCGTCGATCCCGCGATCACGATGGGCAAGTTTCCGAACGGACTCCGTTACTACATTCTCGCGAACAAGAAACCCGAGAAACGCGCTGAGCTTCGACTCGTCGTGAAAGCGGGATCGGTTCTCGAAGATGACGACCAACGCGGGCTTGCCCACTTCGTCGAACACATGGCCTTCAACGGCACCAAGAATTTCCCGAAGCACGACCTGATCGCGTTTATTGAGTCGCTGGGCATGCGGTTCGGCGCGGACTTGAATGCTTATACGAGCTTCGACGAAACCGTATACATGCTCCAGGTTCCAACTGACAAAGCGGGAGCGATCGAGCGCGCGTTCCAGGTGCTGGAAGACTGGGCACACAACGTCACATTTGAACCGGCTGAGATCGACAAGGAACGCGGCGTGGTCATGGAAGAGTGGCGTCTAAGTCGAGGCGCCGGTATGCGCACTGTCGAACGGCTGTTTCCGATCGCGTTCAAGGGATCGCGTTACGCGGAAAGGATTCCGATCGGATTACCGGCGATCATCCAAAACGCCAAACCGGAGCGCCTGGTCCAGTTTTACAAAGATTGGTACCGGCCAGATTTGATGGCAGTCGTCGCGGTCGGCGATTTTGACAAGGCAGCTATTCAGAAACTAATCGATAAGCACTTTGCCACCCTGCCTGCGTCGACTAACCCACGACCGCGTACAACTTACGACGTGCCCGATCGCGCCGACACCAGTTTTGCGATCATTACTGACAAAGAGACTGCTAATACGAGCGTTGAGTTCAGCACGCTGTTGCCCGCTGAGGAAGAAGGCACGATCGGTGTTTACCGCCAGAAGACAGTTGACCGGCTGTTTTCCGGATTGCTGAATGCGCGGTTTTCGGAGATGACGCAAAAACCTGATGCGCCATTTCTCTTCGCCTTTACGGGTCGTGGAGCTTTTCTCGCACGCTCAAAAGAGATCGCCTTTCTATCGGCAGTCGTGAAAGATGACGGAGTTGAACGTGGGTTGCGCGCGTTGCGCACTGAGGCGGAGAGGGTTGCGCGATTCGGGTTTACCGAAACCGAGTTGGCCCGCCAAAAGGCGAATATTCTGCGCTCCTATGAGCAGTACGTCGCCGAAAAAGAGAACACGTTATCGTCCGCAAAGGCTGCCGAGTACATTCGTAACTTCCTGCAAGGCGAAACGCTGCCCAGCGCCGACGATGAGTATGAGTTGCACAAACGGTTCCTGCCGGGGATCACGCTCGCCGAGATCAACAAACTCGCGCGCGAGTGGTTTCCAGAAGGCACTAAGAATCGTCTGGTCGTGTTGACGGCCCCCGAAAAGGCGGGTGTAACGATTCCGGATGAAGCAAAGCTCGCGGCGATCATCAAAGAGCCGCCGCCGGCAGATTTGAAGGCATACGTTGATACAGTCGCGACAACGGCGTTGGTCGAGACGCCGCCGTCGCCGGGCAAGATAGCAAGTGTCACTACCAACGAGAAGGCTGGTCTGACGACCTGGCAACTCAGCAACGGCGCGAAAGTGGTGTTGAAGCCGACGACCTTCAAGGCTGACGAGATCCTGTTTCGCGCTGCGAGTCCCGGTGGCACTTCGCTCGCGAGTGATGCCGACTACATTCCCGCCAGCACCGCGACGCAAGTGTTGTCTGCGGGCGGTCTGGGCAAGTTCAGCTTGATCGATCTTGGGAAGATGTTGACCGGGAAAGTGGCGTCTGCGAGTGCGTTCATTGGTGAGCTCGAAGAAGGACTGACAGGACAAAGTTCTCGGAAAGACCTCGAGACGATGTTCCAACTCATCTATCTGCGCTTCACGCAACCGCGGGCAGATAAGGACGCGTTTGCCGCTCAGACGGCCCAGATGAAGACGTTGCTCGCTAATCAAAGTGTGGTGCCTGAGTTTGAGTTTTACACCGAGCTTACGAAGGCGCTTTACCAGGATCATCCGAGACGACAAAGACCGACCCCCGCCATGATTGATCAGTGGAACCTCGACAAGTCGCTGGCCTTTTACAAGGACCGTTTTGCGGATGCGAGTGATTTCACGTTCTACTTTGTTGGTAGTTTCGATGAAGCGACGCTCAAGCCGTTAGTGGAGCGTTATCTCGCGTCTTTGCCTTCGTTGAAGCGCAAAGAGACGTGGAAGGACGTGGGCGTCAAGTCTCCTACGGGCGTGGTTGAGAAGCGAGTCGAGAAAGGGATCGAGCCGAAGAGTTTGTCGATGATTGTTCTCGATGGTCCATTCGTTTTCGATCAGGAACGTCGTGTAGAGCTGCGAGCGATGGCCGAGATTTTGGAGATGCGGCTGCTCCAGGAGTTACGTGAAGAACTCGGCGGCACGTATAGCGTCAACGTTAACGAAAGCTATCAGAAATATCCGCGGCCGCAGTTTTCAATCTCGATACAGTTCGGAAGCTCGCCGGACCGTACTGAGGATCTGATTAAGCAAGTGTTTGCGGAGATTGAAAAGTTCAAGAGCGAAGGACCCACGGAGAAGCAACTCGCGGATGAAAAAGAGGCGTTACTTCGTGAGTTTGAAACGAACAGCAAGCAGAACGGGTACCTGCTAAGCCAGATCTCTCAGCGATACTTCAACGGCGAAGATCCGGCAGGCATCTGGCTTATGCCTGAGTTTTACAAGAAGCTGGATGCGGCAGCGATCAAGGAGGCGGCGAAGACATATTTGAGTACGTCGTCGTACGTGAAGGTGTCGCTGTTCCCCGCGAAGAAATAAAGTTTCCTCAACAATGGAATAGAAGAGCGCCCTTACTCCACAGTACGGGCGCTTTCTCATTTGGCTGAAGAGGCCTTTCCCGGATTTTGATTTCTCGTTTATTAAACCGGTACGAAGATGGACGGTCGAACTGCTGGATCTGAAACCAGGTGATCGTGTGCCGTGTGTAGGATTGCGGCCTGCGGAAGTTTGCCGGTGAGGAGAGGTCGCGGTACTTCCAGTCGGCAGAGTCTTACTTCCTCTCTGCGTACCTTGGCGGTCCTCCGCGACTCTGTGGTTTATCTGGTTTTGCGCTTGACCGCAGAGTCGCGGAGGACGGCTTTGCCCTAAAAGTCCTTTACATCGGCTCTGCCGCCTGATGTGCAGCGAGGCTCCGCCTCGCTGGCTATCCTGGAATTTGGCATAGGGCTCTGCCCTCCGTTCGGGCTTGGCCCCGTGTTTATCGGCCATAGGCCGAACCAGGGGCAGAGCCCCAATTGCAATTTCACAACTACGGCGAGGCACAGCCTCGCCTCACATCTGGGCGGCGAAGCCGCCACGAAAGACTTTTGAGGCAAAGCTGCGGAGGACCGCCAAGGTACGCAGAGAATGTGGCACAACGCAATTCACTTGTTAAGGACTTCATCGCGAGTCCAAAGCTGCCGCTGCGTTTTTATTTAGCAGCCGGAACGTTTGAAATAGACCGAGAAGGCACGGGTGGCAACATCTTGGAAGCGACGCGACACTTGCGCGATGTGTTGGGAGCGAAAGGCTATGACGTTCACTATCAACAATTTGTCGGTGGACACGACGGGGTAAGCTGGCGCGGCTTGCTCGCCGACGGTCTGATGGTGTTGTTTGGCCCTCGCTAGATCAGTTTTCGTAAACAGGCGTCTGGTTATTACGCGGGTTCTACTTCGGCGTTGTTCACCGAAGCCTGCCCCGTTCGAATCCTACCTGCGAACAGTTCTGCATCAATGCAAACTAGTGCCCGCCGAAACCATGGTGAAGACACACGGACCGCGCTAAAGAACCTTTTGTAAGGTGGTGAGGAAGTGATCCGCGTCATTAGTCGAAAAAGGCATAGGTGGGCGGATTTTGAGGACGTTGTGAAGCGGGCCATCGGTGCCGATCAGGATGCCGCGTTCGCGCATATCATTGACAATACGATCAGCGTCTTCCTTTTTTCTTACTTCAGCACCAAGAAAAAAACCGGAACCACGGATCTCACGCATCACCTCGTGTTGTTTTTGGAAATCGCGTAAGCCACTGAGTAGTTGCTCGCCGACCGTCAGCGCGTGATCTTGAAGGTTTTCCTCCTGGACCACTTGCAGAACAGATAACCCGATCGCGCACGATACCGTATTCCCTCCGAAGGTGCTGAAAAACTCCATACCGTTATCGAATGATGCTGCGATGTCAGGCGTTGTGATGACAGCGCCGATCGGGTGTCCGTTACCGATCGGTTTTCCGAGTACGACGATGTCGGGAACGACCCCGTAACTATCGAACGCCCAGAAATGCGTTCCCGTACGGCCGTAGCCTGTTTGCACTTCGTCGGCGATGCACAACCCGCCGGCAGCCCGGACCGCGTCGTAGACTTGGTTGAGATAACCCGGAGGCAGGACGATCTGGCCGGCCACGCTCGGCATCGACTCCGCGATGAAACCGCAAACTTGACCCGTTGTTTTGATGACGTTCACTGCATATAGCGCATCATCAGATGTTCGTGGAAGTGGAACCTTGTGCACCCAGGACGGCGGACCGTTTCCGCCCGGACCATCGTGTTTGTACGGACTGATATCGATCAACGTCGTCGTGTTGCCGTGGTACGCGTGGTCCAAAACGATCATGTCGCGCGCGTTCGTGTGGGCACGTGCCATGCGGAGCGCGAGTTCGTTCGCTTCGCTGCCGGAGTTTACGAAATAACAGACCTTCAACGCATCGGGTAACGTAGCGGTAAGACGTTCGGCATACTTCAGAATCGTATCGTGGAGGTAGCGCGTGTTGGTATTTAGCAATCGCATCTGTCGCAGACCTGCTTCAACGACTTTTGGATGACAATGGCCCACGTGCGCGACGTTGTTGTACGCGTCAAGATACTGTCGCCCCGCATTGTCATACAGATACTGCATGGAGCCGCGCACGATCTTGATCGGGTTGTCGTACGCGATGCTCAGATTGCGCCCTAGCAATCGTTTTCGGGCTTCAATAATCGATTTCATCCGTGTTCCAACTTCGGCAACGTTTCTACTATTGCTCGTTGACTAATCGCCAGGTACTCATTGTCTGGACGTTGGCGTAACTGGTAAGCAGCTAGACAAACACTCATCGCCAATCGCAGTCTCAAGAGCTTCCATAACACCGCGCGCTCTTCCACCGCCAACGGAAACTCTTCAGTGTAACCATTAATCACGTGCGCGGCCGCGGCACGTGGATCGTCCTTTCCCAGCGCGATATACGCAAGCGCGACGGCGAGATTGCCGGCGGTCCAGCTATGGACCATGTCGCCAAAATCAATGATGCCTACAACAGAATCGCCGTCAACCAGAACGTTATAATCGTTCGCATCACCGTGAATCACACTGCGACGCAAATCCGTGTTCAACTCCAACCGGCATTTAAGAACCAGCTCGCGCACACGCGCGTCTTCGATTAGTCCTGCACTCTCACCAATCACTCGATTTCCATTCGCGAGGTCCCAATGAAAATCGCGATGAACAGCCGGGTGATCGAAGTCCGCCAGCGCGCGATCCAACTGCCCGAGCTTCCGCCCAAGATCACGTAACAACTCAGGTGAATGCGTCGCTTGAGCGAGCCGCTTGCCCGGAAGATACGTCACCAATCGTACGTAATGATCCCCTTCCCTGCGGATCAATTCGCCGTCTACCGCCGGCACGACGTGCGGACAGAACGACACGAGATCTCGTAAGTGGTCCATTGCTGCATTCTGCGCCTCTAGTAACTCTCGCAATTCCAGCGCGTTTGCAATCTTCAATACAAATTTTTCACCGGCCTCATCAGTCAATAGAAAATTCTGATCGCGCTCGCTGGGCAACATGCGCGCGCGCGCGCGCCGGCCAAACATTTTCTCGGCGATTCGGGACGCAGATTCGACGTCGAAACCAGGCGTGTGACTTAGCAACTGCATGCGGTGGCGCTAAACTAAACGAAACACCCCATCAAAACAATGCGATTACCGTAAACCACGGCTATAATCCCAGTTCCGTGACGCAACTAATCTCAACAATCGCCATCGCCATGGGCGCTTCGTGGGTCTCAGGCATTAATCTTTACGCTTGCGTCGGCACGCTTGGTCTACTGGGCCGATTCGCGAACCTCCAACTTCCCGGCGAACTTCAGGTGTTGGCGAGTTGGTGGGTCATCGGTATTGCCATAACTCTATACGTGATCGAGTTTGTCGCCGATAAAGTGCCGTGGATAGACAGCACCTGGGACGTAGTCCATACCTTCATTCGCGTCCCGGCAGGCGCGGTGCTGGCGGCCGGCGCATTCGGAGATTTCGATCGGAGTATTCAGATGATCGCCCTCCTGTTAGGCGGCGGACTGGCTCTCTCGTCCCATGGAACAAAAGCTGCCACGCGCTTGGCACTAAACGCGAGTCCCGAGCCCGTTTCAAACTCGGTCGCGAGCGTCATCGAAGACATAATCGCGATTGTTTCGACTGTAATCTCTGTGTTTGTGCCAGTACTGATTTTCATCATCGTCGGCGTCGGTTTGGTTATATCGTTCCTGGTTTTCAAACGCATTCGACGGTTCTTCCAGCAGGTGACGAAGACCGTCCGCGGATGGTTTGCCCCGGCCACGTCTTAAACCACAAAGAGGCACAAGAAGCACAAAAGAGTTAACCACTCCTGTTTTTGCTCTTTCTGTGCCTTTTGTGCTTCTTGTGCCTCTTTGTGGCTAGATTCAGAAATTGAGGAGACGACTATGCTCCGGTCCGGTTCTCTCACGTTGATCACAGTTCTCTTCCTGGCGCTCCCAGTCTATTCACAAGCGCCGGAGCCCGCGTTGTATAACGGCTTGCGCTATCGCCTTGTTGGACCATCGCGCGGCGGGCGGGTCACGACTGTGACCGGCGTTCCGTCCAAACCACGCACGTTCTACATGGGCGTAGCCAGCGGCGGCCTTTTTCGCACTCTCGATGGAGGCACGACCTGGACGCCGTTAACCGACGGAAAAGTGCCGCTCGGATCAACTGGCGACGTCGCGGTTTTTGATTCCGATCCGAACATAATCTATCTCGGAACTGGCTCCGACGGTGTGCGCAGCAATGTGTCAACCGGACGTGGTATGTATAAATCGACTGACGACGGACAGACGTGGAAGTTCATCGGCCTTTACAACGCGGGCCAGATCGGCGCTGTACGCATTCATCCGACTAACCCGGACATCGTTTGGGTTGCGGCCGGCGGCGACATCTTCAAACCGAACCAGGAACGCGGCGTTTTCAAAACCACTGACGGAGGTAAAACCTGGCGCAAGGTTCTGTTTATTTCGAACAGCGTCGGGGCGATGGACGTCGAGGTGCAACCAGGTAATCCCAATGTCGTCTACGCCTGGATGTCGCACCTGGAACGTAAACCATGGACCATCATCAGCGGCTCGCGTGAAGGTGGCTTCTACAAGAGCACCGACGGCGGCGAAACATTTACAAAGATCGCCACCGGCTTGCCCAATGAACTGATCGGTAAAGGCAATCTCGCCGTGACGGCTGCAAATCCGAATCGGGTCTACGCCTTGATCGAAGCAAAACCCGGCGGTGGTTTTTATCGATCGGATGACGCGGGTAAGACATGGTCGTTGATCAACTCGCAAGGCTCGCTGATTCAACGTCCGTTTTACTACACAACGCTCGGCGCTGATCCTTCGAATGCCGACGTCGTCTACGCAGGTGCTGAAGGTTTCTTCAAGTCGGTCGACGCCGGCAAGACGTTCACCGTCCTGCGAACGCCGCACGGCGACAATCACGATATCTGGATCAATCCGAAGAACAGTCAGATTATGGTCCAGGCAAACGACGGCGGCGCGAATGTCTCCACGGACGGCGGCCGCACCTGGTCGACGCAAATGAACCAGCCGACCGCGGAGATCTACGGCGTATGGGTTGATAACCAGTTCCCCTACAAACTCTACGGCGCCCAACAAGACAACACGACTCTCATTATCTCGAGTGTTGCCCAACCCTTTTCCTCTGCTGATTGGCGCACCGGTCCGGGTTGCGAAACCGGACCAATCATGCCGCACCCGCTGAATCCGGAGATCGTTTACGGATCGTGCAAAGGCCAGTACGGCGTCATGAACCTGAAGACCGGGCAGGAAAAGAACTACTGGATCGGCGCGCAATCGCTCTACGGAAATCCGGCGAGCGATCTGATTTACCGCATGCAGCGCGTGTCGCCGATGGCAACGTCGCCGCACGATCCTGAGGTGCTCTACTACGGATCGCAGTATGTTCACCGCACGCGCGACAAAGGCGTGACGTGGGAAAAAATCTCGCCTGATCTGACCGCGCGTCCCGACTGTTGTCAGGGCATCAGCGGCGGGCCGATCACGCGCGACGTCACTGGCGAAGAGTTTTACAGCACGCTCTATGCGATTGCAGAGTCGCCGCTGGAGAAGGGCGTGATCTGGACGGGTGCGAATGATGGTCCATTTCACGTCACGCGCAACAATGGTAGGACGTGGGCGAATGTGACGCCGAAAGATATGCCTCCGGGCGGGCGCGTGCAGTTCATCGAAGCGTCGCCACACCGCAAGGGTTCGGCGTATTTTGCGGTTTATCGCTGGCTACTCGGCGACTATGAACCCTACATATATCGTACCGACGATTACGGGCAGAGTTGGACCAGGTTGACCACCGGATACAACGGCATACCGGCCGACTGGCCGACGCGAGTCGTCCGCGAGGATCCTGATCGCGCTGGTCTGTTATACGCGGGCACCGAGTTTGGAATGTTCATCTCGTTTGATAACGGCTCGCATTGGCAGTCGTTTCAGTTGAATTTGCCGAACGTGCCCATCACCGACATCAAGGTACATCGCAAAGATCTGATCGTTTCCACTCAGGGCCGGGCGTTCTGGATCATCGACAACGTAACTCCGCTGCATCAACTGACGTCGCAAATGAGAAAGTCTGAGTTCCACGTATTCAAGCCACGTGACGGATACCGCACGCGAGTTGGCGCGAACAGTCTGGGACCGGCGATTGACTATTACCTGCGTTCAGCTCCGGTATCGCCTCAAGGCGTGGTGATCGAGATTCTCGACACGAAAGAAAATGTGTTGAACTCCTACAGCAGCGAAGCACCGGTGCTGCGCAATCGTCCGGGCAATGGTGGTGGACCAGGCATGCCGGGTGTCGGCGGTGCCGGACCGGAATCACAGCCGCCGGATCCTGATGCCGCTCCGTCGCGACGCTTCACGCCGCCGCCTCCGCGCGTTACAAAAGTCGCAGGACTGAATCGGTTTGTCTGGGACGTTCGGAACCAGGCTGGTGTAACGTTACCGCCGGGACGATATCAGGCGCGAATAAAAACCGGGGGTGCAGTTTTTACCGAGCCATTCAACGTCTTGATCGATCCGCGTGTCGCGGCGGATGGTGTGACCCAGGCGGACCTGGAGGAACAGTTTGACCACAACATGCGTATGCGTGAAATGGTTTCCACGATCAACCAGCTCGTGACCCGTGTACGCCAGGCACAAAACACGTCGGGAAATGATCTCGAAACTGCAAAACGGATTGCTGCGATCGCGGCAAAACTCATGACTGAGCCAGTCCGTTATGGAAAACCCGGACTTCAGGCGCACATTACGTATCTCGCCGGCATGACTGCGAACGTCGATCAGAAGATCGGCCGCGACGCCATTGAGCGCTACGAAGTATTGAAGAAGGAGTTGGACGCGATACGCGCCGAAGTCGATCAACTGCTAGGTCCAGCAAGTACCACAACCACTAACGGCGCTCGACAAGAACCATGAACAGTCTGCGTATCGTTTCGTTCCTGCCATCCGCGACAGAGATCGCGTGTGCGTTGGGGCTGGAAGAGTCGCTACTCGGCATTACGCACGAATGTGACTACCCGCCGGAGGTGCGCGCGAAGCCGGTCGTCGTGCGCAACGTATTGCCAATCGAGCAGATGAGCCAGAGTGAGATCGATCAGGCAGTGGCAGAACGAGTGCGTGCGGGGTTGAGTCTTTATCAAATCGACGAATCGTTGCTGCGCGAGATCGCGCCTGATCTGATCCTCACGCAGGATCTTTGTCAGGTGTGCGCGCCTTCGGGAAACGAGATTTCGCAGGTGCTGAAGTCGTTGCCGAAGACGCCGCAGATCCTGTGGATGACACCACGATCGTTGAGCGAGATCTTCGACAATATCCGCGACCTCGGAGCTGCGACCGGACGGACGACGGAAGCCGATGCGCTGGTCAACGAATCCGCCGCCAGACTCGCAGCTCTTTCGGAGCGGATGTCACAAACCGCCACGCGTCCGCGAGTGTTTTGCATGGAGTGGCTCGATCCGGTTTACGCGAGCGGACATTGGGTGCCGGAACTCGTGAAGATCGCCGGTGGCATCGACGAATTAGGAAGCGAACGTGGCGAGTCGGTGCGGGTGTCGTGGGACGATGTCGCAGCGTGGGCGCCTGAAATACTGATCATCATGCCGTGCGGTTTCAACTTGCAACAGACGATGAAACAGATTTGGAGCGTCTTTGCGCCTTACGGCTCAGGCACAGGCAAATCGCACTTCTTCGACCTTCCGGCAGTCAAAAACAACTGCGTTTTCGCGGTCGACGCCAACTCCTTTTTCGCGCGTCCCGGCCCGCGCGTCGTCGAGGGCGCCGAACTCCTCGCCCGCCTAATCCATTCCCAACTATTCGACGCCTCACCGTCGGACGCCTTTCAGCGCGTCGACGTCGATTTGTTGCGCGGCGTTCTGCTCGAAGGAAAGGACTACGACCTTGAAAACGGCGCGATGGTCTTTACCCCCGACTACCTCCTGCGCCGCGGTTACTGCTGCGACAGCGGCTGCCGCAACTGCCCATACTAATTACGGCGTAGTGTCTTATTTGAAAGCATTCTGCGTAACTCGGCGGTCTCTGCGGCTCTGCGGTAAAAAATCGCCAAAACAGATAAACCGCTGAGACGCGGAGGATCGCAGAGCTACGCAGAGAGGAAACTAAGACACCCCCAGAATAGCCTTGCCTGTACAACCCCTTCCGCACGCCAATATACTAACCAGTTCAATAACTCCCCTAAACTCAACTGAGGAAGTCTAATTATGCGCGTTCTGATTATTCGCAGCCTCGCGCTGCTTGCTGTTATCGCGATGATCGTTTCGTTCGTCGTCACCAGCCAAATTTCCAATGCAATGAACCCTGAAACCGAACTTTCAACAACCGAAAACCCGTTGCTGATGAAGTGGGAAGGGCCGCACGGTGGGGTGCCGCCGTTTGACCGGGTCCAGATTTCGCTCTTCAAACCCGCTCTCGAAACAGCCATGGCGGAACAGCTCGCGGAGACCAATGCCATCGCCAAAAATTCAGCTGCACCAGATTTCGAAAACACCATTGCGGCACTCGAACGCAGCGGCCAAACATTCGATCGCGTAACAACGGTGTACGGAGTTTGGGGAGCGACAATGGCCAGTCCTGAATACCAGGCGGTGCAACGTGAAATGGCGCCGCGACTGGCTGCTTTCAGCGATCAGATCACGCAAAACGAAGCGCTTTTCAAACGCATCGAGGCCGTCTACAACTCGCCCGCGAAAGCGCGTCTGACGCCCGAACAACAACGTCTTACGTGGCTTTACTACACCAACTTCGTGCGCGCCGGAGCCCGTTTGTCACCCGAAGCCAAGAAGAGACTGTCGCAAATCAACCAGCAACTCGCCGGGCTCTTTACGAAATTCAGCCAGAACGTTCTCGCCGAAGAAACGGATCAGTTCATTGTGCTGAAGAACGAAGACGAGCTCGCAGGATTACCGCAATCATTGCGTGACGCGGCCAAGACCGCAGCCGAAGCAAAGAAACAACCCGGCGCGTGGGTGATCACAAACACGCGTTCGTCGATTGATCCGTTCCTGACTTACTCAGACCGTCGCGACTTGCGTGAAAAGGCGTGGCGCATGTTCGTGAACCGCGGCGACAACGGCGGCGAACATGACAACAACGCCATCATCACCGAGATCCTGCAACTGCGCGCCGAACGCGCCAAGCTGCTCGGTTACAAAACGCACGCTCACTGGCGCCTCGAGAACTCAATGGCCAAGACTCCCGAGCGTGCGCTCGAGTTGATGGAAGCTGTCTGGAAGCCCTCGGTCGCGCGGGTGCACGAGGAAGTCGCCGACATGCAGGCACTCGCCGACAAGGAAGGCGCCAAGATAAAAATCGAGCCGTGGGATTATCGCTACTACATGGAGAAAGTCCGCAAGGCGAAATACGATCTCGATCAGAACGAAGTCAAACCATATCTCCAGCTCGAGAAGTTGCGTGAAGGAATCTTCTGGGTTTCCGGAGAACTCTTCAACTTTAATTTCACGCCCGTAACGAACGTTCCGGTGGCCCATCCCGACATTCGAGTCTGGGAAGTCACCGACAAGACGAGCAAGAAACACATCGGACTGTGGTATTTCGATCCGTATGCTCGCGCCGGCAAGCGTTCGGGCGCCTGGATGAATGCCTACCGTTCGCAGGAACGCGTCAACGGCGAAGTCACGACCATTGTTTCCAACAACTCAAACTTCGTGAAGGGCAAACCCGGTGAACCCGTGCTGATCTCATGGGACGACGCGACCACGATGTTCCATGAATTCGGACACGCGTTGCACGGCCTGAGCTCGAACGTTACTTATCCGTCAGTGGCCGGCACAGCGGTTGCACGCGACTACGTCGAATTTCCATCGCAGCTTTTGGAACACTGGCTGCCGACGCCCGAAGTGTTGCAGCGATTCGCGCTTCACTATCAAACCGGCAAACCGATCCCGCAGGAGCTCGTCGACAAGATCAACCGCTCGGCGACTTTCAATCAGGGATTCGCAACGGTCGAATATCTTTCGGCAGCGCTGGTAGACATGAAGCTGCACCTTGCAGGCGATCAGAAGATCGATGCCGACGCCTTCGAACGCGAAACGCTGGCGCAACTCGGCATGCCAAAAGAGATCGTGATGCGACATCGCACGCCGCAATTCCTGCACGTCTTTTCGAGCGATAGCTACTCGGCCGGCTACTACAGCTATCTCTGGTCAGACGTGTTGACCGCTGATGCTTTTGGCGCCTTCGTCGAAGGCAAAGGTCCGTACGACAAGGCGGTAGCTGAACGGCTGCGAAAGAACGTCTTCTCGGTAGGCAATACGGTCGATCCGGCTGACGCTTACCGCGCTTTCCGCGGACGCGATCCAAAGATCGATGCACTGATGAAAAAACGTGGATTCGCTACGAAGTCGTAGCTTGTAAAAACTGAGCAGTATCAGTGTACTGTTGGAATTTCGCCACCTTGCCATCGCGAAATTTGAAGACATGAGCAAACTGGGCGCGTACCTCACGTCCGGTTTGCTTGTGTTTTCCGGAGTAATATCCACGGCCAACAACTGTGTCTCCCGCGTCTAAAACCTCTTCTGGGGTGACCTTAAACCATTCCCAATCTGCCATGATTCGCCCGAACACACCGGCCAGCACCGACTGTGGTCCAACATACGGGTTTTTATCAGCGTAGATAAAGTTTTCTGCTTCCCACCATTCGACTTGCGGATCGAGTGCGCCGATGATGTAAGGCACATCGCCCTTTCCAAAGGCTTCGTACATTCCCTCAATCTTCTGTTTGTTTTCGGCTGACATGCTTTACTCCTATTGTGTTGATGAAAATTCCACTTGAAGACTCGCGACACATTATTGTAGTGGTATGCTGGTTAGCAAGTTGAGAGTTCACCCAAGTCACTTCAGGAGGTCCAATGAGGATCACAAGAATCTTGATCGCAGTTTCAGCGCTGCTTTTGGTCGCCCAGCCCGCACTGGCGCAGTTTGGTCAATCAAACAGACTTACCGACCTGGCCGCCCGGCTCTCGCGCGATGCGGACATGTTTGCGGATACGGCTTATAACGCCTACACAAGTTCGTTTCGCAACAATCGCAGCAGTCGCATGGACATCGAAACGGTGATGTCGTCGCAGCAGTTTGCCGCGTCGTCACGGATCTTCTACCGCATGGTCGTCGACCGACGTCGCAATCAGGACTTGCGCGAAGCATTCAGCCTGTTGCAGGAGTCGGCTCGTGCAGTCGAACGCAACAATCAGCAACGCACTGCGTGGTTCAACGTGCAACGATCGATCACTGATCTGTCGCGCGAACTCAATCTCGATTCGTCTGATGGGGGCGACGGGGGTAATCAGGGGCCTGATTCGGGACGCGGTGGAAGCATGACCTGGAAGGGTCGCGTCGATGACGACGTGCGCATCGTGATTCGTGGCGGCCGGGCGGACGTCGAGACACTCGGCGGCACGCCTTATTACAACGCACAGCCAAACTTCTCAAATTCGCTGCCGCCTCGACGCGTCACCGTGCGACTGACGGTGAGGAGATCGCGAGGCGAGGTCTACATCGAGGAACAGCCTTCGCGCGAGAACAACTTCGCAGCCGTCATAAGAATCAAGGATTCGCGCGGCGGCGCGTCCGATTACGAGTTCGAGCTGAGCTGGTAAGCGGGATTATTCGATAATTATTTCGTCCGCGAAGATCCAGGCGTCGCCGCCGTGGCCGGGGTGCCATGCGGGGATCTTGCCGTAGTTCACGGCGGTGATGCGCACGTAGCGCGCCTGCTGGCGCGTTACGTTTTGGACGAAGTCTTTTGCGAGGGTACCGACGTTAAAGTTCGGATTACTGCCGTCGGGAACATCGTTCGGAATGCTTAGGACGGGGAAGAAGTTCTGCCCGTCGAGCGAGAGTTCGAAGCTGACCGTGCGCGGCATCCAGATCCATGAACCGGCATCCTGCAGAAATCCGGCCCCGAGTTTTGAGATCATCTGCGGCTTGCCGAGATCGATGAGGGCAACGAGGTCTTTGCCCCAGTAGCCTTGCCACGCTCCGCTGGTCCAGTTCGTAGTGCCGCGAACGCCGTCGATCAGCGCGGAGTCTCCACCGCCTGTGTATTGCTGGCTGTATTTTGAAAGTAAGGTAAGTTTCCAGTCGTGTGGGATCTTATAAAACTTTGCTGTCACAGTTCCGCTTGCCTGCATTCCTTCGACCGCAATTACCTTGACAGTCAAATTTCTGTCGATCGTGAATGGCTTCGTAAATCGACGTGATTTCGCCGTCGGTTCCGAGCCGTCAGTTGTGTAATAGATTCTGCCGGTTTGGCCAACCGATTGGATATCGATCGCCAGAGTGTTTTTGAAAGTCTGGCCGGCGCTCCTGATTACGGGAACGGGAACGATCGACTGGCCCTTGATCCGTGATACAGGTTCGTTCCCTGGTCCGGCTCCCCAATGCGGATTCGGCTTTGGTCCCATTTCAAAGATCAACTCACCACCCGCTATCAGATCCGCGTGATCCAGATACGATTTGCGATACGGCCGTCCATTGAGCTTCGCGTATTGAATATAAATATCTTGAGAGGAGACGTTACGCGCCCGTACGGTGAATGATTTTCCGTTCTCGAGATTGAAAGCGATCTCCGGAAACAACGGCGTGCCAATCGCGTAGGTTGACGATCCCGGCGTGACTGGATAGAAACCTGCCGCACTCAAAACGTACCACGCCGACATCTGTCCGCAGTCTTCATTGCCAATCAACCCGTCAGGCGTGGGCTTGTAAAACTGGTCCATGATCTGGCGTACGCGAAACTGCGTCTTCCACGGCTTTCCGGCGTAGTTGTAGAGGTAGGCAATGTGATGGCTCGGCTCGTTTCCGTGAGCGTACTGGCCAATCAAACCAGTAATGTCAGCCTGATCGCGACCGGTGGTCCGGCTCTCGGCTTCGAACATTTGGTCCAGCTTACGCGCAAACTTCTCCCGGCCACCCATGCGATCGATTAAGCCGTTAACGTCCTGCGGAACAAAGAAGGTGTACTGCCAGGCGTTCGCTTCGGTGAAATGAAACGTCACTTCGCGCGGATCGAAGGGCTCCGTCCAGCCGCCGTTTGTACGCGGACGCATGAACCCCGTCTGCGGATCGAAGACGTTTTTGTAACGCTGTGACCGGGCTGAGTAGAGGTAGTAGTTTTCGGCGTCGCCAACCAGGCGAGCGACTTGCGCAATGCACCAGTCGTCGTAAGCATATTCGAGCATCTTCGACACTGACTCACGCTCATCTTCAGTGCTGATGAAACCATTATCGAGGTACGGCCCCAGACCGTAGTGACGCAGCTCCGCGCTGTGCTTCATTGCGGCGAAGGCTTTCTTCAAATCAAATCCGTCGATGCCTTTCGCGGCGGCGTCGGCGATAACCGATACGGCGTGGTAACCGATCATCGTGTCGGTTTCATTAGCCGCTAATTCCCAAACAGGCAGACGTCCGCCTTGTTCGTACTGCGTGAGGAACGTCCTGATGAAATCACGCGTGCGATTCGTGTCGATGATCGTGTAAAGCGGATGCGCCGCACGAAACGTATCCCACAACGAAAACACTGTGTAGTTCGTGAAGTCCGTCGCTTTGTGCGTCTTGAAATCGCGTCCGCGATACTGCCCGTCAACGTCCATGAAGATGTTGGGCGCGCTCATCGCGTGATACAGACCGGTGTAGAAGTTTGTGAGCTGGGCGTCGCTGCCGCCGGTGACTATGATCTTGCGGAGCTCGCGGTTCCATGCGGCTGCGGCATCGGCTCTGACTTTATCAAAATCCCAATGATTGAGTTCCGCGCGGAGATTACGCAGCGCGCCATCGCTGCTCACGGCGGAGATTCCCACGCGTACGAGAATGGGTTTTCCATTTCGTGCGTCAAAGCGAAAATGGCCCCGCAAACCTTCAAAACCGTGTTCAGTAAACGGCTCCGAAAACTCGATTGCAAAGTAAACAACCTGATCGCGCGCCCATGCTTGCGATCGTCTCCAACCAAGGACCGTCTTGCCTTCAACCTTCAGTCCTGAGTCCAGAACTTTGTCGCGATGCGCGAGGTCGAGAATGATGTTCGCCTGGTTGGTAGCGGGAAAAGTGTAGCGATGCATTCCAGCACGGGCCGTTACCGTTAGTTCGACGAAGATGTTGTTGTCGTCCAACCGCACCGAGTAGAAGCCCGGGGACGCTTTTTCATTTTGATGACTGAAGCGTGACGTGTAATTGCTCTTCCGCTCGCCGACGGTCGGCATCAACAAGACATCGCCGTAATCCGAAATCCCGGTACCGCTCAGATGCGTGTGACTGAACCCGTAAACGACGGAGTCAGAATAGTGATAACCCGAACAGCCGTCCCAGCCTGTTAAGCGCGTGTCAGGACTGAGTTGGACCATGCCGAACGGAACGATCGCACCGGGAAACGTGTGACCGTGACCACCCGTGCCGATGAAAGGATTGACGTGGCGCGTGAGGTCTCGCTGCGCCGAAACGTGAGTCGGCACCAGCAGAACTAAAAAGAGAACCAGTGCTTTCACAGATTTGAATGGGTTACGGCGCGGTGGCGATAGCGTAGACCAATCGCTCCAGCGACTGTAAATCTCTGAGATCGAGCACTTCAACTGGCGAATGACTGTAACGACCTGGCCATGATAACCCGAGGTGCAATACGCCATAGGGGATGAAGACCGAACCGTCGGTGCCGCCGTTGGTCGCGCTGACTTGCAGCGGAATGTTCTGTGACCGCGCAATGTTCAGCACGCGATCGAGCTCGGCGGGCGGTGCGACTGACGAGTTATCGAGTCCGCGAATCACCGCGCCCTGGCCCAACGGCGCGTGCGCGAAACGCGTCGTCTCCAGCGGCGAATCGGACGACACGAGAGTATCGACGCTGAAGACGCGCTTCACCGCCGGCCCATATTTCCTCGCCATTGCGATCGAGCCTTCGAGTCCGGTTTCTTCACGAACTGCCCACGACAGAATCACTTTTCGTTTCAGTGACGAAGGATTGATGCGGTGCGCTGCGAGGACAAGCGCAGTTGAACCAGCGCGGTCATCGAGCGCACGGGCGGTGAATCGCGTCGATGCTAGTCGAGTAGCTTCTTTGTCGGCGGTGACGGACAGGCCGTTGACGACTCCAAGTTTCTTTAATTCAACTGCGTTAACGCCGAACCACGCGGTCAATGCTTCGGGCTGCCTGGTCGTCGCCGTTTCGCGAGGAACGAAAATCCCATGCAAACGCCTGGGGCGACGGCTGTCAGTGAAAGGCGGATCGAAGTGAAGAATCGCCGGTTGTCCTTCCCAAAGAGATGGAAATAGTCCACCGCGCGTGCGCAGCGAGACTGACCCGTCGGGCAAAATATTTGAGACCTCGAATCCAACCTCGTCGAGATGTGCGATAAACATCACCGGATCGCGATCCGGACCAGCCTCGACGATCAGATTTCCGTCGGCGTCAGTGTGCGCCTGCGATCGGGCCCACTGAGGCAGAGCATTCAACACGGCGTCGCGCACGTAGTGCTCATGACCAGAGACTGAGTAAGCATTAGCCAGTTTCGTGAGCAGAGTCGCCGTATTAGAATACGGATCGGAACGAGGCGCTTCGTCCGCCGGTTGAGACAGCATGATCCATTCACGCGTCTGTCGCGAAACACCCGCAGCCTTCTCCACTTCTTCCAACAGAGCCGTGGCCTTATCAAGGCTAACGCTTTCGACCAGCGAACCTTGATGAAACACCATTGTCGAAAGAACATGCACCGATGTCAGTCCGGTTGATTCCGGAAGATACGGTGGTTTTTCAACTTGCCGCTTCGAGACAACGCCCGTTTTCGAATCGACCGGCAGGCTTTGATCGACGAGGGTCACTTCATCCACTCGCCCAAGCGATCGCAAAGCGGCTTCCAAACCATCGTGACCGAAACTGCGCAATGTCGTTAACAGAAAGATCGTCTCGCCTGAAGTAACCTGGCCAGTCGCCGCCGAGGCCACCGCTGCACAACCAACACGGACGCCGGCCATGTGACCAGCGACAAAATCGCCGTACGCCCATCCTGACGTTTCACGCACTACCGGATCGAGCATCTGGATCCCGAGTCGAGTGACTTCGTTTTTCGAAGCGGCGCCAACGTCGACCCACATGTCGTCTAGTGTCGTAACCGCCGAGAGCGTTCGGCCTCGTTGCAGGTGAGTACTCTTCACGATTGCGACTGCGGGGACGACACCGTTACGCGTCAACACCCTGACTCGCTGTCCTTCGTGAAACTGATTCCATAGCGGATGCATTCGCCCGCCCCCGACTTCGCGCAATCGCAAGTAGCCTTCGTCAGTGACCTCGGTGACAGCAAAGCCGGGACGGTCCAGTGCACACGCGACGACGCGCCTCGGACTGCCACTGCCTTTGCGCATGATCAGATTACCGAGCGCGTCACGCTGCCAGCCAGGCATCGCGCGCATTATGACGTCGGTCGCCCGGTGCTCCCATCCCGGAGGGGCGTCGAGAGCGAGCCAACTGCGCAGTTGTGTGAGTGGACCTGGGCCGTTTTGTGATAGGGATTCAGGCGTAACTACGAAGAGACTTACTAGCGCCGTCAGTGTCAGTAACGCCGCACGGCGAACGACAACAGCATCGATGCTCATTGATGTTTTGTTTGAGTGTGTACTAGTCGAACAGCTCAGTGTGCTTTGTGCTTAGTACTTCGTACTTTGTCTTGCTAGTGGTTGTATTTGATAGCGCTCGGCTCAAACTGCGAACAAAGAACAAAGAACTAAACACAAAGCACAATTCCGTTACTCGGATGCGGGCAGCGAGTGGATCAGCCGCCGCATTCGATCTGCAAACAGCACGTCGATCTTCCCCGGTTCGATAACCTTCGTAACTTCGCCCAGGCCAAAGGTAGGATGCATCATTGACTGGCCTGCGCGATAAGTGCGCGTCCGATCGTAAGGCGCGCCCGCCTTTGCCGCCGATCGCGACGCCCCGGCTTCAGCCGCGATACCGCTCTTGAACGCACTACGCTCACCGCACTTCGGACAACTAACACGTGAGATCTGTCCACGCTTAGTGACGGAGACGACGACGTGGCCGCGCACCTCATTACACACAACACAAAGTTTCTCGACACGCTCGCCAACAGTAAATACCGGCTTATCCATCTTAGTCATCTCCATCTTTTCCGTTTGAGGTAGTGTGTCCCAAGGGTGAGCTTGAGACACACTGCTTTTCTAGACTAATTACCAACGTGGTTCGCGATTGCCGTAGCCGCCTCCACCGCCGCCGCCGCCGCGGTTACCGCCGCCGCCGTAACCACCACGACCGCCGCCGCCGCCGCGATTACCGCCACCGCCGTAACCACCACGTCCGCCGCCGCCGCCACGACTACCGCCTCGATCGTCGCGCGGACGGGCTTCGTTGACCGTCAGATTGCGGCCGTTGAATTCCTTTCCATTGAATTGCGCGATTGCGGCGTCGCCTTCCTCTTTGGAGGCCATTTCGACGAAGCCGAAGCCCCGCGAACGACCGGTGTCGCGATCCTCGATAACGGAAGCCGACTGCACCGTGCCTGCTTGCGCGAACAACTCCTGCAAATCGCTGCTCGATGTCTGGAAGGCGAGATTGCCTACGTAAAGTTTCATGGATTAAATACGCTCCTCTCCCGTTACTCAGGAGTGTGAAAAGAAGCTCTGGATTCGCGAAGTGGGCTCCGTTGTAACGGCAGCAGCGAAAGCTCGGTTTCGGATGCTCAAAAATGAGCGGCTTCTGTAGTTTAGGTCGGCCTGCTCTCGAATCATCCAAAACGCCGCCGCCAACTCACCGAGGCACGGGGCGCATCACCGTTGATGCGCGAGAGAAGGGATTAACGGCAGATATGATGCACCAGCACACCGGCTACATGCAAGGAAAGGTGCTTAATCGGTAGCGTCCTCTTCTGAGAAAAATCTCTGTTATCCGTGTTTCCCCTTAATCCGGGAAATAGCTTTTCAGTTTAATTTGGCGCTCTCCCGAACCCCCGGATTTCAGTAATATCTTCGTAGACAACAATCAGAAACGCGGATATACTGCGCCCCTCCTGTCCCAGACGAACCTCGCAGCGAGAACGAATTCTCCCATTCAGATTCGGATATGCGCCCCGATGCTCACCGGCGGTCACGCATATCAGTTTAAACATTCGCCCTGGCGACTTATTGCCATGTATGCATTCCTGATCGCAAGAATCTGGCCAGAAGTGTCGTGCCAGCTCGAGCTACAGGCGGGCCGTGTTCCCCCACCCACCCCTTACTTTCAAAGCTGAAGGAGAACCGAGTATGAGAAAGATTTTCGCGTTATTCGTTTTGGCAGGCCTAACCGCGGTGATTTTCCTTTCTGCCCCGGTCACAACCACGCAGGCGAAGAAAGACAAGCTCCGCAAAAGCGCGAACAAGATTCAAAACAGCTACATCGTGGTGCTCGACGATCAAGTCGTTGGCGAACGAGGCTTGATGTCGATCGCGCCCTACATCGCGTCCGAGTTGGCGACTTCGCACCGAGGCAGAGTCACCAACATTTATCAGCATGCTCTTAACGGCTTTGCTGTGAACATGAGTGAAGCTGATGCGGAAGCTCTGAGTCAGGACTTCAGGGTCAAATTTGTAGAAGAGGATAGCGTCGTTACCGCGGATGCCACGCAAACCAATCCGCCATGGGGACTCGATCGAATCGATCAGCGAAGCCGTCCATTGAACGCGATCTACACATTCAACTGGACGGGTTCCGGCGTTCGCGCTTACGTGATCGACACCGGCATTCGCACGGCGCACAGCCAGTTTGGCGGTCGCGCCTCAAACACCTTTGACGCGTTCGGTGGCAACGGGCAGGATTGTAATGGTCACGGTACTCACGTTGCCGGCACGATCGGCGGTTCCACTTTCGGTGTCGCGAAGAACGCGCTTCTGCGAGGCGTGCGCGTGCTCAATTGTTCAGGCTCGGGCTCGAACTCGGGAGTCATCGCGGGTGTTGACTGGGTTCGTTTGAACCACATCGCTCCCGCAGTGGCGAACATGAGTCTCGGCGGCGGCATATCGAGCGCGCTCGATACCGCGGTGAACAACTTGCACAATGCGAACGTGACGATTGCAGTTGCCGCAGGCAACAGCAACGCGAATGCGTGCAACTCGTCACCGGCCAGGGCCGCGAATGCGATCACGGTCGGTTCGACTACGCAGACGGACGCGCGCTCTTCGTTCTCGAACTTCGGCACGTGTCTGGATATCTTCGCGCCAGGTTCCGGAATCCTGTCAGCATGGTGGACGTCAAATACGGCGACCGCGACTTTAAGCGGCACATCGATGGCGTCACCTCACGTAGCAGGCGCTGCTGCACTTTACAAGCAGGCGAACCCGTCAGCTTCATCGACGACCATTCGCAACGCGCTCGTCAACAACGCTACGACCAACGTCATCACCAACGCCGGCACCGGCTCACCGAACCGGCTGCTGTACACTTTGTTCTTCTAAAAACCAACCCGCGGATGACACGGATCAATTCCTCGGATCCGTGTCATCCGTGTTAAACTCCCCGCCTCGTCTTCGGTCAGCATTCCTGCCAATTTGTGAGGTGAAGTCATGAAAGTCCAACGATCCATCTCGTTTCTCTGCGCCATCTGTTTGTTGTTCACAACGTTTGGCATCCAGGCCCAACAGAAGGCCCCGGCCGCTGCGCCAGCTGCTTCCAAACGCCCACTAACACACAGCGATTACGATTCATGGCGATCGATCCAGGCGCCCCAGATTTCGCGCGACGGAAAGTTTGTTGCCTACGCTTACATGCCGCAGGATGGCGACGGCGAGATCATCGTGCGGAATATAGCGACCGGCGTCGAGTGGAAAGCAGGGCGAGGATATCGTCCGCCGGTTCCCCCGCCGGATGATCCGGGGGCGAATGTCGGAGAGTTTCTCGAGGCCCAGGGCCGGCTGTTGCGACCGGTGTTTACCGCTGACACTCGCTTCGTCGTCTTCGGTACTGAACCGACGAAAGCCGAGCTGAACAAAGCGAAGAAGGACAAGAAGAAACCCGAAGACATGCCGAAGAACGGTCTTTCGATCATGGACCTTTCAACTGGCGCGGTAACACGGATCGAGAAGGTGAAGACGTTCCGCGTTCCGGAAGACAACGGTGGTTTCATCGCGTATCAGTTGGAAGCGAAACCCGAAGAGAGACCAAAACCCGAAGACAAGCCGACTGGTCCAGCAACGCCAAGCACGCAATCTACTGAATCCGGAACGCGACCTGCACAACCGGCTCAATCGCCCGAAACAACTCCGGCAGCATCAGAATCACCACGACCGCAACAACCTCCTCGCCGCAACGCCAGGAAAAAGGAGTACGGCACTGAACTGGTCCTGCGCAACACCTCCACTGGCACCGAACGAAAGTTCAGCGACGTGCTCGACTTTACGATCAGCAAAGACGCGAAGGCACTCGTGTTCACTACATCCGCGCGCAACGAACAGACCAACGGCGTTTTTGCCGTCATGACGGCGGAAGGCGACGGCGCCCCAATGACTCTTCTTACCGGAAAAGGTAAGTATCAACGTTTGACGTGGGACGAAGACAACACCCAACTCGCGTTCACCAGCGACAAAGAAGACCAAGAATCAAAGCAGCCGAAGTTCCGCGTCTATCACTGGAACCGCAAAGATCCGCAGGCGACCGAGCTCGTGTCGGTCAACGCGCCGAACTTTCGCAAAGATCTCGTAGTCAGCGAGCGCGCCAATCTCAGTTTTTCACTCGACGGCAGCCACCTGTTCCTCGGTACGGCGCCGCCGCCTGAACCCGAGCGAAATCCTGACGAAGAGATCCCGGCTGACGAAAAGATTCTGGTGGATCTGTGGCACTGGAAAGACGACTTCATCCAACCGATCCAGCGCGTCCGCGCCGAACAGGAGCGCAACCGTTCGTATCGCGCCGTGTACGATCTGAAGGAAAAGAAGTTTGTCCAACTTGCGGACGAGTCGATGGAAAACGTCTCGCCGTCCAACGACGGCAGCTACGCGATCGGTTCCGACAACCGGAAGTATCGCGTGATGAACGACTACGATCCGGGTTTCACCGACTACTACCTCGTCAACACCTCCGACGGATCGCGCAAACCAGTACTTTCGAAACAACGCGGCGGCGTCTCGCTTTCACCCAACGCGAAGTACGCGCTCTTTTTCGACGGCAAAGATTGGCATTCGTACTCCGTCGCCAGCGGCACGGTTACGAACCTTACCAAGGGCATCGGCGCAATCTTCTACAACGAGCTGAACGACGTTCCCGCCACTCCCGGTTCGTACGGCATCGCGGGTTGGACCAAAGACGACGCCGACGTGCTGATCTACGATCGATACGACATCTGGCAGCTCGCACCCGACGGTAGTCGCACGCAGAATTTGACCGACAGCATGGGCCGTAAAGAAAAAACGACGCTTCGCTACGTGCGGCTCGATCCGCGTGAACGTTGGATCGATCCGGACAAGCCGATGCTCCTGCAAGCCGAGAATCAGGAAACACGCGATTCCGGTTTCTATCGCGACAAGGTCAACAGCGATCTCGCGCCGCAGAAGCTATTGATGGCGGCGAAAGATTTCAACAATCCGATCAAAGCGAAGGACGCTGATGTGCTCATCGTCGGCGCCTCGCGATTCGATCAATTCCCTGACATCTGGGTGACCAACAGCAGCTTCCGCGAGTTGAAGCGCGTCAGCAACGGCGACGCTCAGCGCACGGCTTACAACTGGGGCACTGCGGAGCTAGTCAGTTTCAAGAATACAGACGGCGTGCCGCTCAAGGGACTGCTATTGAAACCGGATAACTTCGATCCGAAGAAGAAGTATCCGATGATCGTCTACATTTACGAGCGGCTTTCCCAGGGTCTGCATCAATTCCGCAATCCTGGGCCAGGGACGTCGATCAATCCGACGTACTACGTGAGCAATGGTTATTTGGTGTACATGCCCGATATCGCGTATACGGTCGGGTATCCGGGCGCGAGTGCTTTGAAATGCGTGCTGCCGGGGATTCAGGCGGTGGTTGACAAAGGCTACGTGAATGAAGATGCGATTGGTATTCAGGGACACAGTTGGGGCGGTTATCAGATCGCTTACATGGTGACGCAAACCAATCGTTTCAAAGCGGCTGCGCCGGGCGCGCTGGTTGCCAACATGACGAGCGCTTACAGCGGAATTCGTTGGGGCACGGGACTGCCGCGTCAGTTTCAATATGAACGTTCGCAGTCGCGAATTGGCGGCAGTCTTTGGGACTATCCATTGCGCTTTCTCGACAACTCGCCGATCTTTCGCGCAGATCGAGTTGAGACGCCTTTGCTGATGCTGCACAACGACGAAGACGATGCGGTGCCGTGGTATCAGGGCATCGAATACTTCCTCGCCTTGCGCCGTCTCGGCAAGCCGGTGTTCATGTTCAACTACAACGGCGAGAAGCACGGGTTGCGAAAGCGCATCAATCAAAAAGACTACACGCGGCGTCTACAGGAATTCTTCGACCATTACCTGAAAGGCGCTCCCGCGGCGGAGTGGATGCAAAAGGGCATCCCGTTCCTCCAACGCGAGAAGGAGAAGGAAAAGTACCGCGCCAGCGAGGAGGGCGATGTGCCGTAACCAACGGTCTTGCGTCTTTGGTCTTAGGTCCGTGTGCTTTGTACTTGGTACTTAGTACTTTTCTCGAAGGCTGGAAGGCTTGAAACTCCGAACAAAGCACTAAGTACAAAGATCAAAGTACAAATCAGGAAACAGCTTTCAGTCTTGCTTCCAGGTTTTCGCGACGGGTGCGGCTGAGGCGTAATTGGCGGCCGTCCTCGAGGACGACGATGTAGTCGCCGTTGAAGTGCGGATGAAGTTCTTTGATGCGATCGAGGTTGACGATGATCGAACGGTGAATGCGCACAAACTTCGCCGGATCGAGCCGTCCCTCCAGATCGTGCATCTTCTCGCGTAACAGATGCGCCTTCCGGCCGACGTGCAACTTCGCGTAATTGCCGTCGGCCTCGATGAAGTCGATCTCGCCGACTTTCAACAACACGACCCGCCCCGACGCTTTGATCATCAAACGCGTCAAGTAGCCCTTCTCGATCGAGTTGTCGCCTGCCAAACTCTCGCGTTCTTCGAGTAAAGCAAGCAGGCGTTTACTCACGCGATTGATCTCTCGCGCTTCGATCTGCGACTTCGCCCGCCGCAACGCAAAATTAAACCGCTCGTCGTCGAAAGGCTTCAACAAGTAGTCGAGTGCATGGACCTCGAAAGCCTTCAACGCATACTGATCGAACGCCGTCACAAAAATAATTGCCTGAATCTGCTCGGGCCCGACCCGCGCCAGCACGTCAAAGCCGTTGAGCTCAGGCATCTGAATGTCCAGAAAGATCAGATCGGGCGACAATGCGTTAATGGCCCTGACTGCCTCACGCCCGTTGCGACACTCCTCGAGAATCTCGATCTGCGAATCTTTCTCCAGCAAGACACGCAGGTTGCGCCGTGCCAGTGGCTCGTCATCAACTATGAGCGTCCTGATCTTCTCCGGCATTAAGATGAAACTTTCAAAGGCATCACTAGCATCACCTCGACGCCGCCGCTGTCGCGGTTGCGAATGTCAAACTGATGATTGTCGTCATAGAGTTGTTGTAAACGCGCGGCGGTGTTCGCGAGCCCGATGCCCGCGCTGCCTTGCAGTTGCCACCCATCACGCAGACCCGCCCCGTTGTCGTAAACCATCAATCGCAAGTGGCCGTTTTCTACTGCCGAACTAATACCGACGACGCCCTGTGCCGCGCTAGGCGCGATACCATGTCGCAGCGCGTTTTCCGTCAACGGTTGAAGAACCAGATTCGGCACCATTGCCGTGGCCGTCGCCGGATCGATGTCGAACTCGATCCTTAGCCGATCGGAAAACCTCATCTGCTGAATACTGAGATACAGCTTAATGAAGTTGAGCTCCTCCCTCAATTCGACTTCCTGCCGCGAGGAATGCTCGAGCGTGTGACGCAGGAGATCGCTTAGTCCGACGAGCATACTAACGGCAGCCTGGTTCTTGTGGTCGCGAACGAGCCCCGCGATGCTGTTCAGCGTGTTGAAAAGAAAATGCGGGTGCAACTGCATACGCAATGAATCGAGTTGCGCCTGGGCGAGTTGCGCTTCGAGGCGCGTAGCCAGGACCTCACGCTCGCGGTATTTACGATAGTAGTCGAGCGCATAACAGATGCCGACCACCGCGCCATAAACCAGCAAGTCGGAGCCGAAAGATCCCTGCACGCGCGAGAGGAACCGCGGCCAGAACGATTTGGGACTGTCGCCCAGGCCATCGAAAGGGTCGATGCTTAGAGTAATCACAGTGGCGGCGGCGCTGTGCAGGACGGACATCGCCAGGAACGCCGGCAGATGGACCAACAGGTTTCTTTTCCAAGCGCCGTCGAGGAGCGAGTAGCGCCGCGCGAACCAGATGATGAGCGGGGTGAGCGGCGCCCAGGCAAGCCACATCAGGATGCCCCAGGAAAAGACACGCCACGCCGCGTGGTCCATCCCCTCGGAGCGCATCTCGAAATAGATGGGCCCGGCATATATCAAACCGAGCACTGCCCACACGGCAATGATCGCGGCCACCCACTTTATCGGTCGCTTTCTGTTAGACATAGCCACAAAAAGGCACAAGTGGCACTAGAGACACAGGAGTTTTAAGCGTGATGCGGGGAGAATCGTTCTGGAGAACACCTGAACATCTCCTCAATGTTTTGTGCCTTTTGTGCTTCTTGTGCCTTTTTGTGGTTATACAATCCAACCCTTGCTCTGATACTCCATGTAAGTCGCAGTCTGCTGCGCGACGTCGCGTCCGAAATATCTATCGACCACTCGTAGCGCCAGATCGATTCCCGACGACAAACCGCCAGCAGTTGAGATCTTCTCTTCTTCAACAAACCGCAACCCGCGTTTGAGTGTGACATCCGGAAACTCGCGCGCAAAGTCGTCGAAGAAGTCGTGGTGCGTCGTGGCTGACTTGCCTTTAAGCAATCCGGCGTGGCCGAGTTGAAAAGCGCCGGTACAAACAGACATGAGAACGTCAGTAGAGGCAACAATTTTACGGAGCCACGCGTGCAGCGCCTTCGATCCTCGCTGGGCGGGGACGACGACGACCTTCGCCTGCGGCGCCGAATCGAACGTGTAGTCAGGCACGAGCTTCAAACCACCCGAGCCGGTGATCGTCTCGATCTTTTCCGCAACGGTGAATAACTGAAACGGCATCTGCTCCTCGTGAGTCGTCCCGCGGGTGGTGACGTGCACGTCTTGAAACACTTCCCAAGGACCGGCGAAGTCGATCACGGTGGCGCCTTCCGAAATCGCGAATGCCACAGGAATCTTTCCTTTCGCAGGCGGCGTTAGTTTGCTGCTCGATGCTTCGATTGAGACGGGCGGTATGACTGATAGGAACGAACCCGGCAGTGCTCCAGCAGCCACCACGACGCCGAGACCGCTGGTTTGATGGATGAACTCTCGTCTTTTCATGGTTTTCCCTCCACTCGGCAGTTTAGTGGCGTCCGACACGGTGAGGTTGAGGTTTGACACGGGTTGATTAAATGACGGTGTAGATAGCCGCCCACGCGTGACGAATCGTTTTTAGTATTTCGGGACGCGCGGATCGACGTCTTCCGACCACGCCGTGATGCCACCCTTGAGGTTGATCAACCGCCCCTGAAAGCCGGCGCGCTTCAACGCCGCGATCGCTTTCGCGCTTCTGACGCCGCCTTTGCAGTGCACGATTGTCTCAACGTCCTGATTTATTTCGTTCATGCGCCCGACGACGTGACCCAGCGGGATCAGTTTTGTCCCGGGAATGCGAGCGATCTCGAATTCATGCGGCTCGCGCACGTCGATGATCTGTAGCGCATCGCCCCGCAAGCGTCGCGCGTTCACCTCCGTCGCCGAGATTTCTTCGAGCTTGGTATCAGGCGCCTGCGCCTGGTGCGCCGCCATTCCACAAAACTCTTCGTAATCGATCAGCTCTTTAACGGTGGGGTTCTCGCCACAAACCGGACACTTTGGATCCTTGCGCAACTTGAACTCGCGAAATTTCATGGTCCACGCGTCAAACAACAGCAGCCGGTTAACCATCAGATCCTCGGCGCCGAGTATGATCTTGATCGTTTCGTTTGCCTGGATCGCGCCGACGATTCCCGGTAAGACGCCGAGCACGCCGCCCTCCGCGCATGATGGAACGAGTCCGGGCGGTGGGGGTTCGGGATACAAGCAGCGATAACACGCGCCCTTCTCGGCCCAGAACACGCTCGCCTGTCCTTCAAACCGGAAAATCGATCCGTAGACGTTTGGCTTCCCGCTCAGGACGCACGCGTCGTTTACCAAATAGCGCGTCGGGAAGTTGTCTGTGCCATCGGCGATGATGTCGTAATTGCGAAAGAGCCGCATCGCGTTATGACTGGTCAGACGCGACTCATGCGTCTCGATTTCGATATGCGGATTGATGTCGCGTAAACGATCGCGCGCCGACTCGATCTTGCGACGACCCAGATCTTTCGTGCCGTGAATGATCTGACGTTGCAGGTTCGACTCCTCGACGACGTCGAAATCGACGATCCCGATCCGGCCCACGCCCGCGGCCGCCAGGTACATTCCCAGCGGCGCCCCGAGTCCGCCCGTACCGATCATCAACACGCTCGCGGCTTTCAATTTTCGCTGCCCCTGCATGCCTACTTCCGGCATGATCAAGTGGCGGCTGTAACGCATGATCTCTTCGTTCGAAAGCTCCGGCAGTTCCTGGCCCACTTCGGACTCAACTACAGAGCCTCCGGCGATTGAAGGAACAATCATGATCGTGTCGCCGTCTTTGACCGGCGTGGCGGGACCTGAGACATGACGAATGTCTTCATCGTTCAAATAAACGTTGACGAAGTTGCGCAACATGTTCTGATCGTTGAAAAGATGCCTGCGGAGTGCGGTGTGTGTTGAGGTGAGCAAATCCAGCGCCTCGCCGGCTGTTTTCGCTTCGACGACGATCTGCGACTGGCCGCCTGCAAACTGTCGCAACGGCGCCGGTATCGTGATTGTTACTGGCATTCTATTTTCTCCTCATTAAAACGCGAACGGTCGGGCTCCTGCTCCCAGGAAAAAAGATCGCTCGACTGGCCCTCGCCCGTGGAGACGATGATGTATGAATAAGTGGGCCATGCATGCTCAAGATCGTACTTCGAAGGTACCGCCGGGGAATCGGGATGCGAATGATAAAACCCGACGACCTCGAGATCGCGACTGCGCGCATATCGCTCGCCGCGCATCAACTCCTCCGGCGTGATCAGAAACCGATTGCGCTTCGCACTCTCTTCGCGTGCATTCGAGATCGGATAGGTCTCGTGGACGACCTTCCCGTCTTCGCCGAACCGGCCGAGCAGTAGTCCACAACATTCGTACGGATAATCGCGCACACCGTGTTCGCGAATCTCCGCCAACTGTTCTTTTGGTACCCTGATCATAGCGCTTGTTCGATGTCGGCGATAATGTCGTCGTTACTTTCGATACCCACCGAAATGCGTACCAGTCCTTCGCTAATCCCTAACTCCGCTCGTCTCGCCGGAGTAAGATCGCGATGCGATGCACTGGCCGCATGTAGCACGCTCGTAAAAACGTCTCCCAAACTCGTCGAGCGTACGCACAATTGCAGCGCGTCCATAAACCGAAACGCCGCTTCGCGCGTTTGTTCTTTGAGCTCAATCGAAACCAGCGCACCAGAGTGGGGCGCGCGCAGGATTCGCCGCGTTAATTCAATGCCGGAATCCGGTGTCAGTGCCGGATAGTGGACGCGCGCGAGACGATTGTTACCAATCAGGTGCTCCGCGAGTTGGCGAGCATTGTGACATTGACGCTCCATTCGCAACGCCAACGTCTTCACACCGCGCAAGATCATATGCGCGTCCCAAACACTAAGCACGCCTCCGACAAGTTTCATCGCGCCGATCAATGCGTTGCTGTCCATGTCGTCGCGTGATACGACCACGCCGCCCGTGGCGTCGGCGTGTCCACCCAGATATTTCGTCGCGCTGTGCACGACCATGTCAGCACCGAGCTTCAGCGGCTGGCACAGGTAGGGCGAGGCAAACGTGTTGTCGATGATGAGCCGCGCGTTGTTTTCTCGCGCAATCTCCGCGCATGCTTCGATGTCGCAGATCTTTAGCAGCGGGTTCGAGATGGTTTCGGCGATCATCACCTGCGGTTTGACCTCGCGGGCCGTCTCGCGCAGTCGGTCGATGTCGCTAAAATCGGTCGCGGCCGTTTTCACGCCAAACGACGACAGTACGGTAAAAAGCAGGTTGGTGGTGGCGCCGTAAACATCCTGCGAAGTAAGCACAGTCGATCCGGCACGCAAGTCAGAAGCGAGTAGCGCGGCGTGCAGTGCGGCCATACCACTGGCGTAAACGCACGCAGTCGCGCCTTCTTCAGCGACGAGCATCGCCTGTTCTAAAGCCGACAACGTTGGATTACCGTGACGCGTGTAGACGTAACCCGGTTGTTCACCCGCAAAAACCCGATCGATCTCCTGCATCGACGGATAAGTGAACGTTGATGTGGCGTAGATAGGAGTCGAGACTGGCTGGCCGCCGCGCAACGGCTGCCGCTCGCCGGCGTGAACCAACTTAGTCGTTATATCGAGGTCTTTGATTTCATCAGGCATGGCTTAATAATAGGCTAAGTCAGTTGTCCGCCGGTCAGTGGTCAGTAGTCAGTAGTCAGCGGTCAGTGGGCAGTGGTGAGTAGTTATGGTCAGGATTTAAAAACAACTGACAACGGACAACGGACTACTGACAACGGACTACTGACCACGGACCACTGACCACCGACCAATTACCAATACCTCTCACCACCGTCACACAGGATTGTCACAACTACAGCCGGTTGCTGCAACGAGAGCGCGACCCGCCGGGCCGCGAGCACATTGGCGCCGGAGCTCGGACCCACAAATAACGCTTCTTCGATGCCTAGTTTACTTGTCATTAATAACGCATCTTCGGTCGAAACTTCCAGAGTGGTATCGACCAGCGACGGATCGAAGATACCGGGTCGAACGGCCGTCGCCATGTGTTTCAACCCTTCGAGACCATGCAGGGGCGACTCGGGTTGGACCGCGACAGCTTGCAGCTGTGGATTGAGTTCACGCAAACGCCGCACGACGCCGACGAATGTTCCGGACGTGCCCAACCCGGTTACGAAATGCGTCACCTGGCCGGCCGTTTGCTCCCAGATCTCATTGGCGGTCGTTTCGTAATGAGCACGCCAGTTAGCGTCGTTGTTGTACTGATCGGGATAGAAATACTTCCCGGGATGCGCGGCGTAAAGCTCGCGCGCGACTTGTTGAGCGCCGTCGGTCGAGAGCATTGGATCTGTTTCGACGATTTCGACGTTGTAATCGCGCAGGATCCTTTTGCGTTGATTGCTGGCGTTCTTCGGCAAGCACACTTTTACCGAATACCCGTGTGCTGAGCCAATCAAAGCGTAGGCGATGCCGGTGTTTCCGCTCGTTGCGTCTAGAATAGTCATTCCGGGTCTCAGTTTTCCGCTCGTTTCGCCCTTGCGGATCATCGAGAGCGCTGCGCGGTCTTTCACTGAGCCGCCGGGATTCAGATGTTCCGCTTTGGCGTGGATTTGGACACCTGAGGGCAATTCATTGTCGAGCATTCTCAGCCGCAACAGTGGTGTGTTACCTACTCTCGATTCGACCGAGTCGTGTACGGCTTCCGCGCCGTGACCTTCCAGAACAACAGCGAGTCCCATTTTTCGATTACTCCCCAGGACAAAGAAAAACCGGTCGCGACTTTGAAAAGTGCGACCGGCTTCCCCGTGAATCTGCTAGTCAGTGTTTAGCTTGTTCGCTTCTCACGCTGCACACGGAGTCTCGGTCGCGCTGCGATAGCAGCGGCAACAACATAGACAACATGAGCAAGCTTGCAACATAAGCAGAAAGATCATAGGTTGCGGCTATTTGCGTGTCAAGAAGGGCGGGGGTAAGCTCTCGCATTATGACATGGCCATCACTCCCGCTCGAAGAATGGAAGGACACGTGCGCCACGCTGCACATGTGGACTCAGGTCGTCGGCAAGATTCGTCTGGCGCAAACACCGCTTGTCAACCACTGGTGGAACGTGCCGCTTTACGTCTCGGCTCGCGGTCTAACAACCACCGCGATGCCACACGGCGATCGGTTCTTTGAGATGGAATTTGACTTCGCCGAGCACGAGCTCGTGACCAAATCCAGTGACGGAGAGATTGCCGTTATCCGGTTGGAACCGAAGTCAGTCGCAACGTTCTACGCTGAAACTATGAACATGCTGCGCGAACTCGGTCTTCAAGTTCAAATCTGGACAATGCCGGTCGAAATTCAAGATCCCATTCCATTCGATCAGGACGAACAGCATGCGTCGTATGATCCTGAATATGCAGGAAGGTTCTGGGAGGTTTTGCGTGCGTCGGACAAGGTGATGCAAGAGTTTCGCTCGCGATTCATCGGGAAAAGTAGTCCGGTGCACTTCTTCTGGGGCAGCTTCGACTTGGCCGTGACGCGTTTCTCCGGCAGACCGGCGCCAGCCCGACCCGACGCCGACCTGATCACACGCGAGGCGTATTCACACGAGGTTATCAGCCACGGCTGGTGGCCCGGACAGGGACCACTTGGCAAACCGGCGTTCTACTCGTACACCGCTCCCGCGCCGGAAGGCTTGAAGGCCGCGGCGCTCCGCCCGGACAAGGCGTTTTGGAGCAATGAACTTTCTGAGTTTCTGTTGTACTACGACGACGTTCGAACGGCGGTTAACCCCAACGAGGCTTTGATGGAGTTTTTGGAAAGCACTTACGAGGCAGGCGCGAACCTCGCAAAGTGGGACCGCGCCTCTCTCGAAAGATAACCTCGAACTTTCGTGGGTTTATGAGTCTAACCTTCGCTTTGCACAAAAGTCGTTCTGATTCGTTTTCTCTGCGGTCCGTTCTCTGTATCTTTGCGGCCTCAGCGTAGAAATACGAGAACGTATACGCCGCAATGAACTGGAAGCCGCCAGGCGAAATTAAACGTGGTCTCAATAACGTCTGGAGTTGAGCGGTGCTACTAGTTCAGAGATGGGTCCTTGGCAAGAAAAAGGCCCGGTTATATCTTACGCAGTATTCGACGGTTTCAGAGGACGCCACAATGCGGAGAGTCGCTGTCCACTCGCGGTTTGCAGCAGGCTCATTACGCCCATGTAACCGAAGCCGAAGAAGAACAACAACAGAAACGGAATTGTGCCCCACATGTGTAAGCGCGACGAGTAAATGATCGCTAACAGAAAGTAGAACGCAAAACCGAGCTCGAGTAGCGGTAGCAGACCGCGTTTTCGTCTGTACTTCTTCCGCTTCCACGTTGCATCGCTTGTTTCTTCAACACGATATTTCGGTGTACGTACAAACTCCGACTTCACGCCCAACAAAGCTTCGAGCACAGCCCGCGCGTTGGAAAAAGCCAGACCGATTCCCAGTCCCATCACCAGCGGCAGGTGTAACAATCGTGGCGTTCGCTTTTCGTCGAGATACCAAATCGCCGAACCGTAAAACAAAACCACCGAAATTGACGAGAAAAACAGCAGCGGCAGATCGAGGATCATCAAGTGGTAGAACGGTTGGTTATAACGCACCAGCAACAGCGGGAATTGGAGGAAACTCGCGACGATCATCAACGGATAACTGATATTTCCCGTGAGCCGGAAAAACATTTCCAGCTTGACGCGCAACGGCAGTGGCGCAAGCCAGATGCGCGGATAGAGTTTTAATCCGACCTGCATTACGCCCTTGGCCCAACGTCGCTGTTGCGCCTTGAAAGCGTTGATCTCGACCGGAATTTCCGCCGGCGCGTCTTCGTCCAGGAGGTAAACAAACTTCCAACCCATCAACTGCGCGCGAAAACTCAGATCGGTGTCTTCGGTAAGCGTGTCGTGCTGCCAGCCGCCGCTCGACTCGATCGCCTGTCGCCGCCAGATGCCGGCCGTGCCGTTGAAGTTGAAAAAACCACCTGTGCGATTGCGTGTGGTCTGTTCGACGACGAAGTGTCCGTCGAGCATGATTGTTTGCAAACGGGTTAGCAGGTTGTAACGGCCGTTGATGTGCGACCAGCGCATCTGTGCGCAGCCGACGAGCGGATCGGTAAAGAAGTCGACGAGTTTGCGCAGGCAGTCGTGCTTGGGTACGAAGTCGGCGTCGAAGATCGCGAGCAGTTCACCTTTCGCTGTCTTGTTTCCGTTTTCAAGCGCACCGGCCTTAAAGCCCGTGCGGTCCATGCGGTGAATATAGTGAATGTCGAAACCCTCGGCCGCATACTTCGCGACCACGGCTTCGGCAACTTTCGCTGTTTCGTCAGTTGAATCGTCGAGCACCTGGATCTCGAGCTTGTCATGCGGGTAATCGATCTCCGCGATGGCTTTGACCAAACGTTCGACGACGTACAGTTCATTGAAGAGTGGGAGTTGGACCGTGATTCGTGGCAGGTCGGTTTCGGAAAACCGTGCAGCCGGCACGGGCACAAACCGCCGGTAGCGCCAGAAGTCAATCACCTGCTTGATGCGATACGCTCCGTAAACCGCCAGGGTCCCGAGAATCGCAAAGTAGATGATCAGGATGATCCAATCGAAGGCGTCGAGCTTGTAGAGCGGACTGATGTTGCCCCAGGTTTTATAAACACCGTCGTGGAAATAGCGTTCGAAGACGGTGTACGGATCGTCACCTATTGGGGTGGGCCAGGGAGTTGGTGCCGGAGCTGGTGACTGCAAAATCATCGAATTACGAAACCGAAAGCGCCAGATTCTACCTTATGCCGGGCATAGAGCGAAACCGGCGGACATAAGGGTGGTGTATTAATTCCCTCTCTGCGTACCCTAGCGGTCCTCCTCGTCTCGGCGGTTTATCTGGTTTTGCGCTTTTACCGCAGAGTCGGGGACGACCGCCGAGGTACGCAGAGAATGTGGCAGCAAACTCAGACACTACGAACATTAGATGCGTCGATCGGGGGAGCTGTAATCGCTCGCCGCTGAGGCCATGCGTTCAGGGGAGCCAAGGGTGAAGGTGGGCTGTTTTTGGCGCGTTTTTCTGGAACTCAACTCGGCCAGACCCGGCATTACGTAGAGAACTGATACGCCGCCGAGCAGGGCTCCGGTCAGCAGGCGCGAAGTGTGGGTATTCTCCCAGATCCCGAGGAAAGTAAGAGCAAAATCGATAGCCATCGGCACCGCCGACAGGACCAGCCATACCGGCGGCGGCCAGTCAACCGACCCCAACGGTCGCAACAACGGGTACAGCAATAACGTCAACGCAAACCCCGCGTACAGCCCGGTGCAGCGTGAACAAACGGCAAGCTTGTGTCCGAAGATAAAGTAGGACCGCTCCGGTAGTTGGTGGCAGACGACCGCGAAACCACCGTAGATGCTGTTGGCGAGATGACTGCCGGCAGTCAACGGTGCCATCATGATCAGCGAAACTATCGCAAGTACAAGAATCGCGCTGATCAACCAGATCCGTGTAAGCATTGATCTTTTAGAACCTGATAACCGTGTCTGGCCCGCCTTCGATGTGCAAGGTGTCGACAAAGCGAATGTGCCGCGACTCGGTGGTCATTACCACTGAGTGGGTCCGCTTGCCGGAGCCAAAGAACCGCACGCCTTTCAATAACGCACCGTCAGTCACTCCGGTTGCAGCAAAAATGATCTTCTTGCCTGGCGCGAGATCGTCAGTGTCGTAAACCTTGTTGGGATCGCGAATTCCCATCGTCGCAAGTCGATCGAGAACTTCAGACGCTGAAGGCACCTTGTCTTTATCAACTCCCAATCTGTCCGGATCGAAAACAAGCCGCGCCTGAATCTCGCCGTTCAAACACTTCATCGCCGCCGCTGTGATTACTCCTTCAGGCGCGCCGCCGATACCCATCAACGCGTGAATGTTTGTGCCGGCCACTGCCGCCGAAATACCGGCCGAAAGGTCGCCGTCCGAGATCAGGCGAATGCGCGCGCCCGCGGCTCGCACGTCGGCAATCAGTTTTTTATGACGCGAACGATCCAAAACAATAACGGTCAGGTCTTCGATGTCGCGGCCGAGCCGGCGCGCTATGTTCTTCAGGTTGTCCTTAACTGGCGCGTCGATATCGACCACGCCACGTGACGATGGACCGACGACGATCTTGTCCATATAAATGTCCGGCGCATTGAGCAGGCCGCCGCGCTCAGCTGCCGCCAGCACGGCAATCGCGTTATTGGCGCCGAGCGCGCAAAGGTTTGTACCCTCGAGCGGGTCGACCGCGATGTCTACCTCCGGACACGACTCCGCAAGTTCCTCACCAGCGTTAAATCCGCCGCCTACTTCCTCGCCGATGTAGAGCATCGGCGCTTCGTCGCGTTCGCCTTCGCCAATCACGACGCGCCCGCGCATCGGCACCGTCTCCATCACTTCACGCATCGCCTCGACGGCAACCTGATCAGAGTATTTTCGGTCCCCCTGGCCCATCGTGCGCGCCGCGGCGATTGCCGCCGCCTCACTTACGCGCAGGAAATCGAGAGACAGCTCACGCTCAGTCCTCATGTCGTCATGCATTTACTCAGCTCTCCTGATTTGGAAGTTGTCTGTCCTGAAATCCGTGTTTCTGCGGAGCACTAATACTTATAGCAGAGCCGTAGTAGACAAACAAAAGCGTAACAAGTAATCTCAGCCGACATTTATAGGCGCACTCTTCGTTTCAACGTCCTCATCACATGGATCGAAGAATAGAACTGGTTATCTCGCTACTGGAAAACGACACCTCACGCGCGTGGGACACTCACACGCTCGCGACGCTGGTAAACCTGTCTGCTTCCCGTTTTCGCCACCTTTTCAAGTTCGAAACCGGAACGAGCCCACGTCAGTACCTGCGCGAGCTTCGCTTGAAAAAAGCGGAAGTCCTGCTGGTGACGACCTTTCTTTCGCTAAAGGAGATCGCGGAAGCGATAGGCATCCACTCGGTGACGCATCTGATGAAGGACTTCAAAGAGCGACACGGGATGACGCCGCGTGAGTATCGCATCGCCGCGCGAATGGCAGCGCTAAAAGCAAAATCAAAGAAGCATTAGCCACTTTCGTTACAAAATAGCCGCTTTCGGCAATTGACTGGACCACTGTTTGGCCCTACAGTGCGTTCGCCCCACGGAACATAAAACAAATTGGAGTTTAGGAATGATATCCCAAACCTCACCGGGAGCGTGTGTCTTCTTGTTGTTCTTTGTCGTCGCTGCTATAGCGCGCGGACAAACATCGGAAACGGTCGTCGCTTCGGTCAATGGCGTTCCAATCACTCAGCAGCAGGTTGACGAATCAATCGCCGCCCGGATCTATCCGCTTCAACAACAACTCTATGCGATTAGACGAGCCGCGCTTGAGAATCTCATCGTCTCGCGGGTGCTGGAAGTGGAAGCTAAGGCCAGTGGTGTGTCTGTTGACGAACTGCGGAAACAAATGACGCACGGAGAGATCAACGTTACGCGCGCTCAAGTGGAAGAAGCATTCGCGCAGAACTCGTCGTTCTTCTTTTCGATGAGTCCGGACGAAGCGCGCGAGCGACTGCGACTGGACCTCGAGAACCAGGCACGCATGAAGCATTACCGCGCCGGACTGGAACGGCTCAAACAGAAGTGGACCATCGTAGTGAATCTAGCGGAGCCCGTATTCGCTTTGTTGTTGGACGATGGAGCTTCACCTGCTCGCGGAGCGTTGAAACCGGCTGTCACGATCGTCGAGTTTTCTGACTTCGAGTGTCGCTTCTGTCGCGACGTGCAAGCAACGTTGAAGCAGGTGCTGGACAGTTACGGTAAAGACGTGCGGCTGGTATTCAAACATCTGCCGCTGGAAGGACACCGCAACGCGGTGCCGGCTGCGCGGGCGGCATATTGCGCCGGAGAACAAGACCGCTTCTGGCAGTTTCACGACGCGCTGTTTGCGGCCGGAAGTTTGTCGCCCGCCGTTATTGATCAGGTGGCGGCGGACCTCGGCCTGGGACTAACGCGATTCAAAACGTGCCTCAGTTCGGAGCAGTCTCGCGCCGCGGTGGTGCGAGACGTGGAGACCGCACGGAGTTTTCGCATCGACAGTACTCCAAGCTTCCTTGTCAACGGCAAGTTGCTGAAAGGCGCGCTCGGCTTTGCGGAATTTCAAAAGACTATCGAGCGGGAGTTAAACCAAACATCCTCACAAAACTAGGAGTTCCTCATGAAACGATTGCACTGGATTTTCATCTGCGTCGCTATCTACAGCGTCCACGCAAACGCAGCCCAACCTGAGAAATTGGTTAGAGACACTTACGCGAAGTTGGAAGCTTACAACGCCGCTGCGCAAGTACTGGAAAATGAGTATACGCGTAAACCATTGCGGCCTGCCGCCAGTCTCCGTTTTGAACTCAGCGACTTTCGTTCAGGCAACATCAAAGAGATTCTCAACCAGCCCTATGCGGGACTGATCACGTTGCCCACCGGGGAGGTTATTTCTCTGACCCGCGGCACTCATACGCTCAATGACGGACCGGAAGAGGCGACGTTTGCCGCTGCCTGGGAACCGGGGCGATATGCGTCGGTCTCCGATCCGCATTGGACCATCGCCGACGCTTTTCACTTCGAGCCGGAGAAGTATTACGACATCGTCAGCTATGCGTCGTATTCGGTCACGGTGCGGCTGGACGGGCGATCGCGGACTTACCGTGCACTCGCGCTGTTTCACGATGAAACGAACCGCACGGAAACTCACGCGCCTGAGTTTTGGGATGCGGTAGTCAACGGCGTCGACCGCGTCTGGCAGGAGAAACGCCCACCCTACAAGACAAAGAGTGCCACAGAAACTGAGTTTACAACGCTGGCGACTGACGCTGCGTTGATGGAAGATGGCGGCCTGACGGACGACGGCGATCTGACGGGCGACGACGGCTCAGGAGACGAAGGGGATCTTGGATTAAGCGGTGAAGAGAACACCGGAGATACGGCATCAATGTCGACGCCGCTCACGTCCTGGTACAGCCCCGACGCCAGCGGACACGCGTCCGGAGATCATGGTGGGACAGCGGATTTCACCGGGACCTGCACACCGCTGCCCGGCGATCTTCAGCGATGCGCCGTGGTAATTAGTAATTTTGCCGCGTTCGAAAGCGGAGTTTTGGACAACCTCACACCGTTCTTTTCTCACGTTGGTTCCAAAGACTCGAAAACTGAAAACCGAACCGATGCGAGAGGGATGACAATCCAGTGCGCCTCCGCGGCGGGAGTAGCTTTCTCGACATGTCTGATTGGAACCACTTGCGGCTCTAGCGCTCAGGTCACGGTGAATGCGGGCATCATTGCGGGAAGTGTCACGATAACCGGAGGCAATCTTTGGCGGGATATCAACTCGGAACAGTTTTCTTGCAATCTTCCCAGCACGATCCCGAGCAATTGCACCACCCCATTCTTTGACGGCACCTGTCCCGCCGGCACAATACGGACCAGCAACGGGCTTTGCTGTCCGTCGACCAGTACGAGCTGCAGCAAAACTTTGGCCAACAAGTGTCTGATGTTCGGCGGCGATTTTGACTTCGACACTTGTTCGTGCGGTGGCTGCAATATCTGCGGCGGATCGCCGATCGTGATCGATGTCGCCGGTAATGGCATCGCGCTCAGCGACGCCGCGACTGGCGTCGAATTTGATCTCGACGGCAATGCCGTGAAGGAGAAGTTGAGTTGGACGCTTGCTGGTTCCGACGATGCGTGGCTGGCACTGGATCGAAATGGCAACGGTCTCGTAGACAAAGGCGCTGAACTATTTGGCGATTACACGCCGCAACCGGACGCAAATAACAAGAACGGTTTTCTGGCGCTCGCTGAGTTTGATAAATCCGTGAACGGCGGAAACGGTGATGGCGTGATCGATCAGCACGATGCGATCTTTAGCAGTCTGCGGTTATGGCAGGACAAAAACCACAACGGCGTGTCTGAGTCCGATGAGCTATACGCGTTAGCGTCGTTGAAGGTCGTCGCGCTGGAGTTGGAGTTCAAGGACTCGAAGCGCGTCGATCGGTACGGAAACCAGTTTCGGTATCGAGCCAAGGTGAAGGACGCCACCGGCGCGTTTATTGGCCGGTGGGCCTGGGATGTTTTCCTCGTGTCCCAGTAAAGACTTGAACAGAAAGTAAGGAGCCGCGCGACTACTTCTTCCAGGGCGGCAGAGTACGTCGCGCCGGCTTCTCTTTCTTCAAACCGAGGGCCCAGTCGGCCTGCATTAAGGTGTGAATGTCGCGAGTACCTTCGTAGATGATTGCAGCCTTGCAGTTGCGCAGATAACGCTCCACTGGATAGTCGTTTGAATAACCGTTTGCGCCATGAACTTCAATCGCCATCGATGCGGCCTTCTCGCTTCGAATGGTTGCTTGCCACTTCGCCAAACTCGTCGCTTTAGCGTTTGGCAGGCCTTCATTCTTCAGATAGCCAGCCCGCAACCAAAGCAAGTGGCTCATTTGATAATCGGCTTCCATTTCCGCGATCTTCTGCTTCACCAGTTGATGGTTCGCGATCTTCGTGCCGAACGTTTCACGCGTGTTCGCATACGACACTGACGCATCGCGCGAAGCGCGAATTACTCCCGTCGCCCCTGCCGCAACCGTGTAACGTCCCTGCTCTAATGCGAACATCGCGATTTTGAATCCTTCGCCCTCTTCTCCCACCATGTTCTCGTGCGGCACATGCACATCCTGCAACGAAAAGTAGCCGGTGTTGCCCGCGCGAATTCCTAACTTGCCGTGAATCGTTCCGGAAGAAAAACCTTTCAGGCTGCGCTCGACGATGAAACACGACATGCCAGTGTGATCGCGGCGCCGACGCTTCTCTTCGTCAGTCCAGCAGAAAAATAAAAAATTGTCGGCGACGTCAGCCAAACTAATCCACATCTTCTCGCCGTTCAGGACCCACTCGTCTCCTTCGCGACGGGCCGTCGAACGCGCGCCCACAACGTCGGAACCTGCGCCCGGTTCGGTCAATCCGTAAGTTGCAATCTTTTCACCCCTGGCTTGCGGCACCAGGTACTTGCGCTTTTGCTCGTCGCTGCCCCATGTGTAAAGCGTCAAGCAATTCAATCCTGTGTGCACTGACATGACGACCCGCATAAAAGTGTCGACCGCTTCGAGCTCTTCACACACCAATCCCAGCGAGATGTAATCAAAACCGGCGCCGCCATACTCCTCGGGAATGCATACACCCAGCAAATTCAGTGCGGCCATGTTTTTCAAAACCGCGGGTTCAAAATGCTGGTTTTCATCCCACTCTTTCATGTGGGGCGCGACCTCTTTCTGCGTAAACTCTCGCACCGTTTGCACCAGCGCTTGATGATCTTCCGTCAATGCAAAATCGATCATTTCTCTACTCTTTCAAATAAGGTACTCAAAAAGACCGGACATCTTACCAGAGCAAACACGGATCGCACGAATGCTTTGCTATACTGCGGGCCATGCCGAAAAAGAAACGCGCCGACGTCGTCACCGTCGGCCTGGTGCAAATGAGTTGTGTGCCGGAGCCTGAGAAGAATTTGAAGAAGGCGATTGGAGGGATCAATGATGCCGCAAAACGCGGCGCGCATATCGTCTGTCTTCAAGAACTGTTTCGGTCTCAATACTTCTGCCAGACCGAAGACATCCAACTGTTTAAATTGGCCGAAACCATTCCTGGACCAACGACCGAAGCCTTGGGCAAGGTGGCGCGGCAACGTAAAGTCGTGATCGTGGCTTCGCTGTTTGAAAAGCGCGCCGCGGGCGTCTATCACAATACGGCTGTGATGATCGACACCAACGGCAAAATCGCCGGCAAGTATCGCAAGATGCACATCCCCGATGATCCGCTTTACTACGAGAAGTTTTATTTCACTCCCGGCGATCTCGGTTTTCAAACGCACGACACTGCGTATGGAAAGGTGGGCACGCTCGTCTGTTGGGACCAGTGGTTCCCCGAAGCAGCGCGACTCACAGCATTGGGCGGTGCGCAGTTGCTGTTCTACCCGACCGCAATTGGTTGGCTGCCAGACGAGGAACAGTCGATGAATGAGGCGCAGCATTCAGCGTGGGAAACGATTCAGCGTGGGCATGCAATTGCGAACGGCGTTTACGTGGTGGTCGTGAATCGAGTCGGCCGCGAAGGTAAGCTGACCTTCTGGGGCCAATCATTTGTCGCCGATCCGTTTGGACGCATCATCGCGAAGGCTTCCGAGCAAGATGAACAGGTGCTCGTGGTTGAATGTGACCTGACAAAGATCGAGGAGACGCGGCAAAACTGGCCGTTCCTGCGCGATCGTCGCATCGACGCTTACGACGGACTGCGCTTCCGCTTTGGGGAATGAACATGAACTACGGCCTGATGGACCTGGTGGGCAACATAGGCGTAGCGATCCTGATAGTTACCTACCTGCTGCTACAACTCGAGAAGATCAAGAGCACGCACCTCTCTTACTCGGCACTGAACGCGTTGGGTGCCGCGCTGATCGTCGCTTCGCTCATCGTCGACTTCAATCTCTCCGCGTTAATCATTGAAGTCTTCTGGGTCTTGATTAGCTTCATCGGCATCGGCCGCCATTTGCGACTCAAAACCATCAGATCCTGAATCATGCCCGCACCCTTGCAAGAAACTCCCGCCGCACGTGGTTTTTACATGCCCGCCGAGTGGCGCGCGCATGTGGCGACGTGGTTAACGTGGCCCAAGGACCCTGAAACCTGGCCTGGTCGCGTTTCCCAGGTGGAACAGATCTATCTCGAGATGATCGGGGCGCTGACCCCGCATGAGACTGTCAATCTGTTAGTGGACGACGGAGCCACGGAACAAGCCGTGCGCCAACGATGCTCATTCCCAGGGGCGGAGAACATTCGCTTCCATCACGTTGCTACTATCGATTCGTGGATTCGAGATTATGGTCCAAATTTTCTCGTTGACGATCGAGGCAGCGCAGCCTTCAACGACTGGATCTTCAACGCCTGGGGCAATAAGTATGAAACGTTGAAGCACGATGACGAGGTGCCGATTTTTTTGGAACCATTGCTGCAACTGCGCCGCTTCGAACCTGGCATCGTTCTTGAAGGTGGCGCGATCGAGGTTAATGGGGCCGGCAGTGTGCTAACAACGGAGCAGTGTTTGTTGAATCCGAACCGGAATCCACACCTTAACAAGACTGAAATCGAGGAGTACCTGAAGAATTATCTTGGCGTTAGACAAGTGCTGTGGCTCGGCGAAGGCATTGTGGGCGATGACACCGACGGCCACATCGACGACATCGCGCGGTTTGTGGCGCCAAACGTGATCGTTTGCGCGGTCGAGGACGATCCGGCAGACGCGAACTTTGAATTGCTACAGGATAATCTCGCACGACTTAAGTCGATGACCGACGCGAACGGACGTGCTTTTGAAATCGTGACGCTGCCGATGCCGGGCGTCGTTGGCGGCACCAGCACCGACACGCGCAACCTGGATCGGCTGCCGGCGAGCTACGCAAATTTTTACATCGCGAATGGCGTCGTGCTCGCTCCCGTTTTTGGTCATGCAAACGATCAGCGAGCAGTGGAAACTCTACAGCGCGTCTTCCTTGATCGTCGCGTTGTGGCGGTTAATTGCGAACCGCTCGTTTGGGGCATGGGCACGATCCACTGCGTCACACAGCAGCAACCTCAGCCCTGATCGATAAGCCTTCGTGCTTCACCAATCGCGTCGTCGAGGGTTCGCACACGCCCGTCCAACTGCATCTCATAAACCGCGCGAGTGATCTCGCCCATTCGTGGTCCAGGCTGAACGCCGAGTTCCAGCAAGTGCCTGCCCAACAACAAAGGATCCGGTGGACGTTGGTCGACGTTCAACGCTCTTGCACGTTGCACGAACCATTCCTGCGCTTCCGACCCGTACCACTTATCACGTGGTACCCAATCCGCATTGCGTCCGAGCGAATCGGCCTTGGCTACGCGGTACAAAAGGTCCGGTTCGCACCGGCGCGCCAAACGGCGGAACGCCCCCTCGCCAACCTCGTCGCGCTTTTTGTAAAACTCGCCCGGTTTCAGATGTTCGCGCACGAGCGCGATAACCTGGTGGCGCACGTCGTAACCGTCGATCGTGTGCACGTTGATGCGATCGAGGAAAAGCGTGGCCGGCTCCACGCCTGCTTCCTCGTGTCCTCGCGATCGCCAGCGGCCTTCCAGAAACCGCGTCGTCGGTGGTTTGCCAAAATCATGGGCCAGCGCGGCAAGCATTAACGTGACCTGTCGCGCGTAGGGCAGGTCGTCGATTAGTTCGCGCGCTCGATCGACCGTCAATAGAGTGTGAATGAAGACGTCGCCCTCCGGATGCCACTCGGGATCCTGTGGCACGCCTATCAAACTTTTGATCTCCGGAAATATCTTTTCTACCGCGCCTAGTTCATTTAGCCAGTTGAGGCCAACGGATGGGCGCCGAGATTTCAACAGAAGCTTTTCCAACTCACCCCACACGCGTTCGGCCGGAAGATCGCTGAGATCCATGGTCCGGCACAGCGCCACCGTCTCCGGCTCGATCTTAAACTCGAACCGCGACGCAAACTGTGCCGCACGCAAAACGCGTAGGCTGTCCTCGCTAAATGTCTCTGCCGCAACTGCTCGCAACACGCCAGCCGCAATGTCCGGGCGGCCGGCAAACGGATCGATCAACTCGCCGGTCAACGGATCCTGAAGTATCGCGTTGATCGTGAAGTCGCGGCGACGTGTCGCTTCCTCGACGCTCATCGTTGGATCGCCTTCGATCACAAACGCGCGATGGCCGCGCCCTGACTTGCGCTCCCGACGCGGCAACGAAACATCCAGATCGTGGCCCAACTTGTAAACCGTAAACGCCTCACCGACGACGTTCACGGATCCGAATCCGTCCAGAATCTCGCGCAGTCGCGCGGGCGCCAACTGATAGACTTCGAGGTCCCAGTCCTTGGGCTCAATTGCCAGCAACTGATCGCGGACGCAGCCGCCGACTAGCAAAGCGCGACCTCCCGCCTCGTGAATCACGCGCGCAAGTGCCATCACTTTTTCGGGCAGCTTGACCATACAAAAACAGTTTCCCGCAAAGGCGCAAAGACGCAAAGAGAAATCTTGAGCCGGGCTCTTCTTGCGGTTGACGTTCTTCTTTGCGGCTTGCGCCTTTGCGGGACTTAACTCTTAGTCTTCAGGGTTCTCTACAACAACCTGAACGCCGCGCGTGGAGGGAATGCAGCTAATGACCTGGGCGCGATCGATCTTCGTCATCTCGCTTCCGGCGGCGTGCCACAGTTTCACCCAGAAGGTTCGCGTCGACCCATGAATCGCAAAGGTGGAACCGTCGATCATGACAGGTACAGGCTCGGCAACTGTTCCCGCGCGCAGCGCTTCGAGCAGTTGCGGTATGTAGGGCTTGAACTTCTCAAACTGGACCAGCACCGCGCCGTCGTCTATCTCGGCGGCCGGCAACTCGACCGGCTCGTTTGATTCCAGCAACAACCGAGTCTCAGTCTGTTGATTGCGTTTTTTTACTACCGGCATAAACCTTCCAATTCGTCACACCTGCAAACGTCGCTGCAGGTGGTCCGCCAGCTCTGACACTTTTACTCGCTCTTGTTCCCATGTATCGCGATCGCGAACGGTCACCGCTTCATCTTCGAGAGACTGGTGATCCACCGTCACGCAGAGCGGCGTCCCTATCTCATCCTGTCGTGCGTAAAGCTTGCCGATGCCGCCGGTGTCGTCATAAACAGCACGCAACGTCGGTTGCAGCGAGCGCTTGATCGCCTTCGCCATGCCAACAATCTCGGGCTTGTTTTTCGCGAGCGGCAGAATGGCGGCCTTGATAGGCGCAAGCTGCGGCACGAGTTTCAAAATAACGCGCGTCTCGCCCTTGTCGTTGGTCCTTTCAGAATAAGCGTCCATCAAGACGGCGAGCACGGTGCGGTTGACCCCCGCCGCCGGCTCGATGACGTGCGGGTAGAAACGCGTCTTCGTTGATTCGTCAAAGTATGAGAGGTCTTCTGTTGAATCGGGATTGATGCGTTTCCCCTCCGCATCGAGACGGTTCTTCGAATGAGCACCAAGATCGAAATCGGTGCGCCAGGCAATACCCATCAACTCTTCCCACGGCTTCTCGCGCTCCGGGAAATACCGGTACATCACGTCAACAGTGCGCTTCGAATAATGGGCCCGCTCGTCCTCCGGAACTTCATACAATGACAAGTTGTCGCTGTGCAGTCCCAGGCCGCGAAACCATTCCATATACTGCTCGACCCAGTAGTCGACCAGCTTCGAATGTTCAGCATCCGGCGCAACGAAGTACTCCATCTCCATCTGCTCAAACTCGCGTGTGCGCAGAATGAAATTCCCCGGCGTGACTTCGTTACGAAACGACTTCCCAACCTGCGCAATACCGAACGGCAACTTCCGTCGCATCGCTGTTTGCACATTCAGGAAATTGATGAAGATGCCCTGCGCGGTCTCGGGCCTCAAATACGCCAGAGCATTCGGATCGTCATCAGCCACCGCCCCCAACTTCGTCTGCAACATCGTGTTGAAAGCACGTGCTTCTGTCCAAAGATTCGCTCCGCAGGTCGGGCATTCTTTCGCTTGAAACGAACCGTCTTCGCTTTTATCAAACACCTTGTCCTGACGAAATCGGCCTTTGCACTTCCGGCAATCCACCAGCCAATCGTTGAAGGTCGCCTCGTGACCCGAATACTTCCAAACGAGCCGGTTCAGAATGATTGACGAATCGATGCCTTCGATGTCATCGCGCTCATAAACGAGCCACCGCCACCAGGATTGTTTGATGTTGTTGGAGAGTTCGACACCTAATGGACCATAGTCCCAGGCGCTACCGAGGCCGCCATAAACTTCAGAAGAAGGGAAGACAAAACCTCGCCGCTTGGCGAGCGAAACGACAGTGTCGATGTTCGGTGCAGGCACACGTGAATAGTAGAAGACAGTGAGGCAAAAGACAAAGAGACCACAAATTACACAGATCGATTCCGCGTAATTTGTGGTCTTTGGAAAATCAGCGTTTGGTTCGGGGTTTTACTTCGCCGGCCTGGACCGTGGGCGTTGCACGCGGTGGCGCTGCCCCGGCTGGCACGACCCACAGCTCCACACTGTCGTTTTCGCGGAAACCGCCGTTGACTATTACGAGTCGCGAAGCATCAATGCCGCGCTGCCCGACGATGTAGTCACGCGCCCGCTTCATCAACATTTCGACATTGGCGAGCGGGCTGTAGCGTCCGCCATACGCAATGACATAAGCACGCGCCGACGGATCATTTTGTAGTTCAACCGCGAGATTATCGAGCCGCGCTTTTTGATCGTCGAACGTGCAGTTGATGCACTCGTCAAACTCACGCGCCACAATCACCTTTCTTTCCGGCGCCGTCACGACGGCAACGCTCTGCGCGGTCTGACGGCATGACGGATCGGACGATCCATCAGTCACCACCAGCGTCGCGATGACCCGTTGGCCACCAAGACCGGTCGTGTCGACGGTAATCGTAGGCGTCCCTGCTCCGCTGATCACTTTCGCGCCAGTCGGGTTAACCGTCCACGCGTATTTCAAACTTTCAGCTCCGCTGTAAGTGACGTCCGCGGCGAACGTAATGATCTCGCCTTCGTTGACTGTCTGCGGTGCGGAAACTTCGACGGGATACGGACACGGCGACTTCGGCATCGGCGGCAATGGCCGGTAGTTGACCACAACGCATTTGACGCGACCAGCCGGGACTTCGATCTCTCGAGTCCACAGTCTTCCGTTCGGCAACGTTACTGAAACGTTATGCGCGCCGGGATTGAGGTCGAATGAACGATACTCGGTCAACGTCTCACCGCGAGCCTGGCCGTCGATAACGAGCAACAGGCCGCCCGGATTCGTAAGAATCTTGATCGTGCCGTACTTTGCTTTCTTCGGCTTCGCGTAAGCGGCGCTTGCCGAGGCAAAACCGAAGAATACGAGTGCCGCCAGGAGCACAAATGCAAACTTGAAATGTCGAGCGGAGAAGTTGGATTTCATAACTGTTCCTCCTCCGTCTGTTTTTTACTGCCGAGCTTTGCTTTGTTATAGCGCCGTCTTAAACCCGCACCGAACGCGACCAGGCCCGTGCCGAAGATCAGCAGTGATGCCGGTTCAGGAGTAGGTGTCGGAGTGGGCGAAGGTCCCGACGGTGGAGTAGGTGTCGGAGTTGGCGTCGGCTCGGTCTGTTCACAATCGTCACAATCGGGAATGAACGCGATCGGCACGGCTGCCAGGAACAACAAGGGCCACTTTGGAAAACCACCACCGGCGATAAGGATCTCGCCACAGTCGCAAATCGTGCCGTCAACTTCACCTTCGTCGGAAATGTCGTCGACACCAAGATCCACACTCTGCGAAACGATCGGGAAACCAGAGAGCAGCGCATCAAGCTTCGGATCACTGGAACCGATGCCGGACACGCCACCTGGGCCAGTTGTCGGGGCTATAGTTTTTGCTCCGGAGGAAACGGGATCCTGCGTGATCAGGGTCAAATGAATGTCAGTCGTGCCCTGGACCGTTTTGAGGGTCTGAACCACACGGTTTAGCTGGATCGGATCAGCCTGGGCTGGGCCAACTGTCACTAGAAAAATGCCTATAATTGCGGCAAGCATGCAGCAGGAGCGCTGCAGCCTTGCGGTGGGCCGCTTACCGAAGTTGGGGGCGTTGTTTCGGTTCATAGATTGAAATGGGAACCAGGTAGTTACCCTGCCAGTCGAAACTGGGGCGCTTTCTTATCCACTACAAGAAGATTACTAATTACCGCCAAACTCCAGCGCCGACCAGTGCAAGTAAGATGGGAGCAACAGAGTTGATGTAAGGCGACGTCCTATTAGGAAGGTCACGGGCACCTTGCGTAAACGCCGCATCGTTTACTTAGGCCACCTGGGTTAACAGAATCTGGCAGCAAATCGAGGGCCGCTGGTACAACATTACTAAACCGGCGTAAAAGGCGTGTTTTGTCTTGGACCAACAGACGTTTGTCCGGGTCTCAGACCGCAATTCTGGAAATTGGACGGCCTGAGACCACCAAAAGGGCTTTGTACTTTGTGATTGGTACTTTGAACGTTGCTTGTTGGTGGTCCGTCTGGACTTCAACAAAACCGCGAAGTCTAGTACCAAATTCACACTTACTCAGTCTCGCTGGAGCTGGCGGCTTCCGCCTTGCGATTCTCATCGCGCAGGACCGCCTTGCGCGACAGTTTGATCTTGTTGCCTTCGCGGCCGATGCACTTCACCAGAATCTGCTGCCCTTCTTTCAGTTCGTCGCGCACGTCTTTGACGCGGCGATCGGCAATCTCCGAGATGTGCAGTAGACCATCGGTGCCCGGGAAGATTTCTACGAACGCTCCGAAGTCGACGATTCTGTTGACGACGCCAAGATAGGTTTGGCCCACCTCGGCTTCGGCAGTCAGACCACGGATACGATTGACGGCCGCATCAGCTGCTTCGCCACTCGCGGTCGCAATCGATATCGTGCCATCGTCGGAGACGTCGATCTTCGCTCCGGTTTCTTCCACGAGCGATCTGATCACCTTGCCGCCTGGTCCAATGACGTCGCGAATTTTGTCGGGATTGATCTTGATCTGGATGATGCGCGGCGCAAACGGCGAAATGGTTTCGCGTGGCGCAGCGAGTGCTTTTTCCATCATGCCAAGGATGTAGATGCGGCCCTTCTTCGCCTGCTCAAGCGCTTCAGCCATGATCTGCGCGTTGATACCCGCGATCTTGATGTCCATCTGCAACGCCGTGATGCCGTTGCGAGTGCCCGCAACTTTGAAGTCCATGTCGCCGTAGTGATCTTCGGCGCCGGCAATGTCGGTAAGAATCGCGTATTTGTTTCCTTCCATCACGAGACCCATCGCCACTCCGGCAACCGGCGCTTTCATCGGCACACCGGCATCCATCATCGACAGGGTTCCGCCACAAACGGACGCCATTGACGACGAGCCGTTCGATTCAGTGATTTCTGAAACCACACGGAGGGTGTAGGGGAAATCGGCGTCATCGGGCAGGGCAGGTTCCAAGGCACGTCGCGCGAGTGCGCCGTGACCTATCTCACGACGGCTGGAGGACCCAAACCGGCCTACTTCGCCGACCGAGAACTGCGGGAAGTTGTAGTGCAGCAGGAAGCGTCGCTTGACTTCGCCTTTCTCGAGATCGTCGATGAACTGCTCATCTTCCTTCGTACCGAGCGTGGTGGAAACGAGCGCCTGAGTTTCACCGCGCGTGAATAGCGCGGAGCCGTGAACGCGTGGCAGCCAACCCACGTCGCACGTAATCGGACGTATCTCGGAAAACCTCCGGCCATCGGGTCGCCGCCGTTTGTTCAGAATGTCGTCGCGGAACACTGCCTCTTTGAGATGATCGAAGACGAGTTTAGCCATCGCGCGTTTTCCCGCGTCATCTTCGGGATACGATTCGATCACTTCCTTTTTCAACGCATCGACCGCCGCGTAGCTGCTGCGCTTATCCTGTGTGGTCGTATCGAGCGACTGGCGCAACCGTTCAGCGTAGTTCTCGCTGACTGCATTCAGCATCTCCTCGTCAATCACAACCGGATTGACTTCTCGCTTCTGAATTTCAAGCGCTTTATAAAGCTCTTTCTGCCAGCGACACAGACGATTGATCTCCTTGTGGGCCAACATCAACGCTTCGACCATGATCTCTTCCGAGACTTCCGACGCGCCGGCTTCAACCATCACTATCGCTTCTTCGGTTCCTGCAACGATGAGATTCAGACGCGACTCGCGCACTTCATCGTAGGTCGGGTTGACAATGTATCGTCCCTCAATCAGGCCGATGCGCACACCGGCGATTGGATTCATAAACGGAATGTCCGACAGGTAAAGCGCGCACGATGCGCCGGTGATGGCGATTACGTCGGGATTGTTGTCGGGATCGGCTGAGATGACGCTGGCGATAACCTGGGTTTCGTTTCGATAACCTTCTGCGAAGAGCGGGCGACAGGGACGGTCGATGAGGCGGGCGGTCAGAACTTCTTTTTCGTTCGGACGGCCCTCCCTCCGAAAGTAGTTGCCGGGAATACGTCCGGCGGCGTAATTGGATTCACGGTACTCAACCGTGAGGGGAAAGAAATCCACACCTTCCCGCGCGGTGGGGGCGCCTACAGCGGCTACGAGCAACATCGTGTCGCCATAACGAATGACGACCGAGCCGTCTGCTTGTTTGGCGACGCGACCACTCTCGACGGTCAACTCTTTGTCACCAAGTTTGATTGATTCTTTGAGGTATTTCTTTTCTGGCATATTCTTTTTCTCCTTAGACATTGGCACCTGAATCCGGCTTCAGGTCGCGGGCGTCTCATCCACCCGCTGATTTGGGCAATACTGCAATAGGCTTTCCGGGAGCACGCCAACGTGATGCGGGCAGGCCAAAACTAACGTAAATGGCGAAAAAAGAAGGCGGCACGAGCCTCTTGAACCGTGAAGCTCATGCCGCCTTGTTGGTCTACGCCAGGGCCGTACACGTCAGCTTGTTTCCAGTCAATCGCCGTCACGTTCGGCACTGCCACAAGCTCTTCGATAGACGCGGGCTTTAGTAAACAGAGACTCGAAGATCTCTCGTTGGGTACTTTGTGAAATTTGCTACCGGCGGAGGCCTAAACGGCTCACGACCTCGTGGTAGCGCTCAATATCCGTTCGTTTCAAGTAATCGAGCAAACTACGTCGCTGCGAGACCATTTTCAGCAGGCCGCGCCGCGAGTGATTATCTTTCTTGTGCGTTTTGAAATGCTCGGTCAGTTCGTTAATGCGCTTGCTGAGAAGCGCCACCTGCACCTGGGGCGAACCTGTGTCTGCCTCATGCGTGCGGAAGTCGGAGACAATTTGCTCCTTGGTTTCTTTTGCTAACGCCACTTGCTTAAAATGGTCCTCCTCGACCGCAGTAAACTCCGCTAAAGGGCGGTAACCGCTAAACTTAAAAAGCCCGCTCAATGTATCACGGGGGTTGGGGAGTGTCCAGTTGACCCCCAAATGCCTGGGTTATTCTGAGAAATTCCAGCGCTAATCCGGTTCCTCTTTAGTCCGGGAAATGGCCTTTTGTTCGACAACAAAGGGAACACGGATTAACAAGAATTAGTCAAATTCGGACCCCACCCTCAAATGGGTCTGATACTATCCGTGAACAAAAAAAGCGGAGGCGGAACATACAAATGGCTAGGCCCAGAATTCTGATTCTTGGCGGCGGTTTTGGGGGGCTTTTTACGACTCTGGGTCTCGCCGGTTCAGCAGACGTCACACTGGTCAGCGACGACAACCACTTCCTCTTCACCCCGATGCTCTACGAATACCTCAGTGGCGAGGTCGAAGAGTGGCACATCGCGCCCAAATTCAATGAACTCGTCAACGAAAAGGACGTCCGGCTGATAAACGACGAAGTTGCGACGGTAGATCTCGAGGCTAAGCGAGTGACGCTCAAGAGGCTACAGGATCCGGTCGAATTCGACATTCTCGTTCTTAGTGTCGGAGGCATAACAAACTACGCCGGTGTCGAAGGTGCCGAACAGCACACTTTTGCGTTTCGGAAGATCGCCCACGCTGATGCGCTCCGTCGGCGAATGGTCGACGCGCTCGATGGCATTCCGCCCGACCTGCCACCGCAGGACGTCCGGCGTGAGCTGACGTTCGTTATCGTTGGCGCTGGGGCCAGCGGCTGCGAACTATCGACGAAAATGGCTGACCTGCTGCTCGACGCAATCAAGCGACGCGCGCTTCAGGGCGAGCCACGCGTTCTCGTGTTCGAAATGGGCGACAGGGTCGTTCCCGGTATGGGTGAACAGATTCGGGAGTTTGTCGAAGAAGCGTTGCGTGAAGCGCACGTTGAGGTCAACACCCTGACGCGAGTTGTGAAGGTTACGAGCAACAGTGTGACTTACGAGCACGGAGGAAACCTTGAGGAGCTAAAGACCGCAGCGGTTGTCTGGCTCGGAGGCGTAAAGATGCGGCCGCTGGTCGAACAACTGAACGTCGAGAAGACGTCGCGCGGTCTGATCAAAGTTAGACCAACGCTGCAACTGGCGCAGCACGACCACGTGTTTGCTCTGGGTGATATCGCATGTTGCCCACCTGCCGATGCTACGCTGCCGGGCACGGCCCAACTTGCCTTGCAGGAAGCGAACCTCGCAGCCGACAACATCAAGGCATTTCTTTCCGGTCACGAGCTCAAAACCAAACACTTTGAAGAACTCGGCGAAGCGTTGAGTCTGGGCACAGAGCGTGCGGCTGTTCTGCTGGCTGGTGGAAAAGCGTTCGGTGGAGCGATGGCAAGACAGGCACGGTTCGCGTTGTATACGGCACGTTTGCCTACGTGGCATCACCGCTTACGTGTTGGCGCCAGCTGGTTTTTTGGTGGAAAAGAGCCAAGACCGTTATTGCCGCTCGGTATGGAACGTTAGTTGTCTACAAAACGGGCATGCGCCCAGCGTTTTTGCGAGTTTTGATCTGTGTTATTTGGATTGTGATTATTGGATTAGTGTGGCTTGCATTAACGCAACGTCCATTACCCCAACAACCACTACAAACACAGGTCAGACCCATCGAAATACCAACACCGGAACCTGCGCCAAAACCATTACCAACTCCAACCGTGGAGGCACCGTCTACTGCAAATTTCGTCGGCCAGGTGGAGTTGATTATTCCCGTTGCTGGTGTGCGGCCGGACCAGTTGCTCGACACGTTCGACGACGCGAGAACGGAGGGCCGCATGCACGATGCTATAGATATCATGGCGCCCGCAGGCACGCCCGTGCTCGCCGCCACTGGCGGCAAGATCCTGAAGCTGTTTCAAAGTGAGCGCGGCGGAATTACGATTTATCAATCAAGTACAGACGAGAAAACGGTCTATTATTACGCCCACCTTCAAAGCTACGCAGCCGGACTCGCCGAAGGAAATACTGTGCGTCAGGGCGACGTGATCGCCTACGTCGGAGACAGCGGAAACGCCGGCGTCGGAAACTACCATCTTCACTTCTCGATCGCAGCCGTTTCAGATCCGAAACGTTACTGGGAAGGTACCAACATCAATCCGTACCCGCTGTTGCGCTCAACTGTTCGTTAATAATGCAGAACATATTTATAAACTCAGGGTTTTTTCGATTAGATAATCGGGAACGCGCGTTGCACCCACGTATTTGAAAGGAGCTAACATATGAACCGATCCCTGCTTATTTTGCTTTTATCCGTGTTTCTGGTGGGCTGCACAGTTGAGCCGAACAACCAAAATTCGACTTCCTCGACTCGGACTACTGCGACGCCGGCACCATCACCATCACCTGAGGCAACGAAAGCGGTCGCAACTGCCGAACCGAGCCCGGAAATGCTACCGGGACCAAATGCGATCCCGACCGACACGCGAATAGTCGTCAATATACCCGCGTACCGCATGGACATCTTCGCCGATGGATCGTTAATCAAGTCGTACAAGGTCGGCATCGGCACGCCCGAGTTTCCACTGCCGACGGGTCTGCGCAAAGCCGAAACCCTGATTTTCAATCCAACCTGGACCGTCCCTGATGAAGCCTGGGCCGCGGAAATGAAGAACGTCAGTGTCGGTGAGACCGTAGAGGCGGGGAGCAAAAACAACCCGCTCGGATGGATCAAAATCCCGATCGGTCTACCGAACTTGATTCATGGCGGTAAAGCGCCCGCAAAGATCGGAACGTTTGCTTCACATGGTTGCGTGGGTCTGACGAACCCGCAGATCAAAGACTTCGCGATGCGACTCGCGCAGGCAACGAACACTGAAATAAACGACGACCAGGTTGGGGCGTACTTAAAACAGAAGACCGAAACGCGTGAAGTTAAGTTGGAAGAGACTGTTCCTGTTGAGCTTCGTTACGAGACTATCGTAGTCGAGGATGGCAAGCTTTACATCTACAAAGACGTGTACGAACAGAACACGAACACCGAAGAGAATCTGCGCGCAGTGTTACAAGCACACGGCACGAGTTTTGAAAATTTGACGGAGGCAGAGCGCACTGCTGCGTTGAATGCTCTTAAATCCGTGTCGAAAAAGAAAGAAGTTGTTGTAGCGATCCCGTCAATCGCAAAAGGTTATCCCGCGCCTGTAGAGTTGGATAACGGAACCGGGAAGCCAGTGCGCGTAGCCGCCAACCAAACTAAGCGACGATAGCCGCTTCGCACGAATCAAGCACCGGCGCGTCTTCAGTGGGCGCGCCGGCTTCGCCGTAGTAAGGACGGCCAGTCTCAATCGCTTCGAAATACTCTTCAATTCGATCCAGCACTTCCTCAACCGAATGCGAATGATAGATCGAGGTGCGGAACAACGCGCCGCCCTGCAAGCCGCGCGTAAACTGTCCGGCCAACTGCTTCATGCGATTGATCGCGGGAGTTTCAGGCATGTCTTCGCGCAACATGTCAAAGTATTCATGCAGGATAGCGCGCTTATCGGAGAGTGAAGGTTCGAAGATCGGACGTCCATGCATCGCATCTTCGATCTGCCGGAAGATCCAGGGATTTGCCATCGCGCCACGGCCGATTAGTACGCCGTCGCAACCAGTCTCACGAAACTTCTCGAAAGCGCCTTCGATCGTTGTGACGTCACCGCTGCCTGACACCGGCACGTTCACCGTTTCCTTCACCTGACGGACGAGATCCCAGTTGGCCAACCCGCGATAACCCTGCTCTTTTGTGCGGCCGTGCAAGGCGATGTGTTCGACGCCGCAGTCTTCAGCCAGCTTCGCGGTTTCGACAGCGTTAATTGTGTGATCGTAAAAGCCCGCGCGGATCTTCACCGTGAGCGGAATCGTGATCACTTTCTTGATCTCTTTGAGGATCGTTTCGAGCCGGCAGTGATCCTTCAGCAAACCCGAACCGCCGCCATGCTTGACGACTTTAGGCGCCGGACAACCGCAGTTCACGTCCAGAATGTCAGCTCCGACTTCCTGCGCCATCTCAGCCGCCATGCACATTCGTTCCGGTTGGCCGCCGAAGATCTGCACAGCAAACGGCCGCTCATCCTCATAAAACCGCATCTGCCGCTTCGACTTTGGATTGTTACGCGTCAAACCTTCAACCGAAATGAACTCGGAAACAGACAAACCAACACCGCCGCGCCGCTTCAACAAACGACGAAACGAAACGTCAGTAACTCCAGCCATCGGCGACAGCACCAACGGAGGATTGATCTCGACGTCACGAATCTGGAACGGCTTGATTTTCGGCATCACTCTGCTTAGCACAAAAGTCTCGAATTTGAGTTCTTCTTCTCTGCGGACCTCTGCGTATCTTTTGGCCTCTGCGTCGAAATAGGCATTAACCGCGGAGAACCGAGAGAACGCACAAGCGCAGAGAACGCGGAGATACTACATCGAAGGCATCACGGTTTAATTGTCACCGGCGTTCCGACTGTCACCGAGTCGAACAACTCCTTCATCTCCTCATTCTCCAATGCGACGCAGCCCAGTGTCCAATCACTTCCGGCCCCATTGCCGTGAATGTAAATCAGCCCGCCGAGCTTTGTGTACTGAGGCGGCGCGACCTTGCGACGGTGCGCGTCGATGATCGACTTGTACTGCGCCTGCGTGATCAAACCGTCGCGCAGTCCGCGCTCGGCGTCTTCGACGTTTGGATAACTCACACCGAGCGACAAGTAGTAAGCGCTCTTATTGTTTTTGACGAAGACGTAGAAATCACCCTCCGGCGTCGCGCCATCACCCTCACGCTGCTTGTCGGCGACAGGATTGAAGCCCAGCCCGACGCGATAAGAGCGGACCAGAGTTTGATCGGAATACAACTCCAGTTTCCGCTCTTTCTTGTAAACAACGATGCGTGGTTTCGTGATGGGCTTTTGGAACCACAGATTAAAACCGATAACACAAAGCAGACCTAAAGTGGCGAGGCGTGTTATCGGTATCAATCGGCGTTAGTTCTTCTTCTTTTTCTCGTCGTCTTTGTCGCCGCTCTTGGCAGCCGTCGCCGGCTTGAGTTTCAAGAGGGGTTCGACTGAGGCGCGATGAGATTCGGAAATCTTGATGAACGCTTCGTTGCGAAGATTCTGAAGGTAGTCTTCGCGTTCCTTCGCCTGGCGCTCGGCCAACATCGCTCCGCGCACGCGATTGTCGTTGAATGCCGGCGTAGAACCCCCGGGAGTACGCGAGTCAACACGAAGGACCTGATAACCCTCGCCGATGCGGATCGGTTCCGTCACACCACCCGCCTGTACATTCTTAATCGCGGCGACCAGATCTTCACGCAGGTTCGGCACGTCAAACTCGCCAACGTAACCCTTGTCCTCTGGCGCTGAACGCTTGCCGTTCTTTTCACGTTCGGAGTTCGCTGCCGCAAGCGCGCCAAAATCGTTGCCGGCACGAACCTGGGCGATGATCTCCAACGCCTTTGCCTTAACTGCAGCGTCGTCTTTCCCGGTCGTCGTCAGGTAAATCTCGGAAAGCTTCACGCTCTCGGGTTTCTTAAACTTGTCAGGATGAGTGTCGAAGTATTTCTTGACCTCATCGGCTGAGAAGCCGAGATAAACGCGACGGTCGACCTCCGATTCCAACACCGCCTGCTTCATCATCTCGGTGCGCATCGTGCGGCGGATGTCCTCGGGCTCTAACTTGCTGTCGCGCATCGCTTGATAGAGTTTCTCGATCGAGGTGATGCCCTGCTCGTTTGCGATCTGCAACATCCGGCGGTTTACTTCCGCCTCGATCTCAGTGGCGAGATCCAACTCCTTGCCGCGTTGCAGCAGGAGTCTCTCGTTGATCAGGGTCGCGATCAGCTCAGGTCCACGCTTCGCGACTTCCTCTCTCGCCTTTTGCTCGGTCATGCCGTTCGACATGAGCGCTTTGATACGTTCCTCCGTTTCCCTCTTCAGCATCGACAAAGTGATGACGTCGTCATTCACCTGAACGACGACTTCGTCAATGACGGTCATCTCGCCTTCCTGGGCAAAAACGTTGGTGGCGAAAAACGCCAAGAGGATTGCGACAGCTAAATATTTCAATTTCACTAATATAACTCCTGCTAGTGTTTTGTACTTTGTGCTTGGTTCTTTGAACTTTGATAACTCTACAAAGAACAAAGTTCAAAGTACAAAGGACATCGAATCCGGCGAATTCTAATCCGTTGCCCGAATCTTGAGCAACACGTCGCGCGCAAACTCCAGCACACTGTCTTGCTCGTCGTCGGTCAGAACGAGACGCAAAACCCCGTTTGGCGTGAACACGGCCCCGGGATGCTTGCTCACGAAATCTCCCAGTTTTTCCGGGGAAATTCGCGCTTTTTCGCTGAATTTCACCGCGATCCCGTCGGCTGTCTTGTCTATCGAAACGACCCCCACATCCTCCGCGGTCCGGCGCAAACGAGCGTAAGAAAAAAGTCTCTCAACGGACGGCGGAATTCGCCCGTAACGATCTTCCGTCTCTGTTCTGATGCCTTGTAAGGTCGACTCGTCCCGGGCGGATGAAACGCGTTTGTACGTCCTCAGTCGTTGTCCCATGTCGGAGATGTACTCCTCGGGGATTGCCACATCGACGCCGAGATTTAACGTTACGCTGGTCTCGTCCTCAACCTCTTCACCGCGAAGTTCAGCAACCGTCCGTTCCAGCATCTGGGTATACAGATCGAACCCGAGCGCTTCGAAATGTCCCGACTGTTCGCCGCCGAGCAAACTGCCCGCGCCGCGTAATTCGAGGTCAAGCGCCGCGATGCGAAAACCGGCCCCCAGGTCCGAAAATTCACGAATTGCTGCTAAACGACGGCGCGCGATGGGCGTGAGCTCCTGTTCTCCCGGAATCAGCAGGTAGGCATAAGCCCTTCGGTTCGAACGTCCCACACGCCCGCGCAACTGATAAAGCTGAGAAAGACCGTAATGATCGGCGCGATTTATGATGATGGTGTTGGCGCGGGGGATGTCTATGCCGTTCTCGATGATGGTGGTCGCAACGAGAACGTCATATTTGTAGTCGATGAAGTCGAGCATTACCTTCTCCATCTCTTTCTCGTTCATCTGACCGTGCCCGATCGCCAGGCGTGCCTGCGGCACGAGACGTTGTACGAGCGCTGCGACCGTCTCGATCGTCTCGACGCGATTGTGAATGAAGAAGACCTGCCCGCCGCGCGAGAGCTCGAGGTCGATGGCCGACTTGATCACGCTGTCGGAAAATTGGACCACCTGCGTTTGAATCGCGAGTCGATCGCGCGGTGCCGTTTCAATCAGCGACATGTCGCGCATGCCGCTGAGCGACATGTTGAGCGTGCGTGGAATCGGTGTGGCTGAAAGCGTCAACACATCGACCCGCTTTTTCAACTGTTTGAGCCGTTCTTTGTGGGCCACGCCGAAACGCTGTTCTTCGTCGACGACGACGAGTCCGAGATCCTTGAAGCGAACGTCTTTTGAAAGCATACGATGCGTGCCGATGATTACGTCGATCTCCCCTGCCTCGACGCGCTTCACAACCTCTTTCTGTTCCTTCATCGTCCGAAACCGCGACAACAATTCCACCTTCACCGGAAACGGAGCGAAGCGATTGCGAAACGTGTCGTAGTGCTGATAAGCCAGCACAGTCGTCGGCGTAAGAACGACGGCCTGCTTCCCTTCCATCACTGACTTGAACGCGGCGCGCATCGCGACTTCCGTTTTCCCGTAACCGACGTCGCCGCACAGCAAACGGTCCATCGGTACCGCTTCTTCCATGTCTTTCTTCACATCTTCAATCGCCGTTTCTTGATCGGGCGTGAGTACAAATGGGAAACCGTCTTCGAACTCCTGCTGCCATGGAGTGTCAGCGGCGAAGGCGTAACCGCCGACGAGCTTTCGTTCCGCGTAGAGACGAAGCAGTTCGTCGGCCATGTCGCGCATGGCGCGTTTAGCTTTGGCTTTTGTTTTTTGCCAACCGAGACCGCCGAGCCGATCCAGTTGCGGCTGATGACCTTCGGCGCTCGAATAACGCTGGACCAGATCGAGTCGCTCAACCGGTACGTAAAGTTTCGCTTCGTCGGCGTAGTAGAGCAGCATGAACTCGCCGGAGCGTGGTCCAAGATCGAGCGTCTGAAGGCCGCCGAAGCGGGCGATGCCGTGGTCGATGTGGACCACGTAATCGTTGGGTCGCAGATCGCGAAAATCGGAAAGAAAAGCGGCTGCTTTGGAACGACGGCGGCGTCCCTCGGGACGCGAAGTACGATCGGCAGCGGTGCCGCGTCTGTCAACTTGTGTGGCTGTTTCGTCGAAAACGTCGGTCTCAACGTGGACGATTAATCGTGAGTTGGGGAGTTCAAATCCACCGCTGATCCGACCGACAGTTACGACGACTGAAGTTGTACTCGGAGAGGAGGTTTCACCGGTCAGCGCAAGACGCGACTCGATCTCGTAATCTTTCAGAATCTCCACCATGCGCTCAGCAACACCCAAACTCGGCATCACGAACAACGGCGTCCTGCCTTCTTCTGCGGCACGGTTCATGCCCGCCGCAAGATCCGCGATACGTCCGTGATAGCGCATCGCCGACTGCGCCTGCCAGTCCACTTCGACCGCCGTTTCGGCCACGGGGAAGAGAAACGCGGGCACGCGTGGACCACGCGTTCGTCCGAGTTGGACCGTCGGCGCTTCCGCGTCCAACTGGAGACTAAGGTCAGTTTCCGCCGCGACCCGGCCAAGCGCGCGTAGCTCGAGTCGCTGGCGTTGTTGAATCAGCTCTCGCAGCTGTTCGACGTTGAGAAAGAGTTCTTCGGGGGTAAGGGCGATTTCGTCGGCTTGATCGATCTCGCCGTAACGCTCGGTCAAACGTTCATAAAAGCCGCCGATGTACGATTCGATCGTGCTCGGTTCATCGACGACAAGCACAACGTCTTTCAGGTGATCGAAGACAGTCGAGGTGGAGTCGGTCGTGAGTGGAATCAGCCACTCCCAGCCGCCAAACGCCTCACCTTCGTCCGCAAAAGCGGTGCGGTCACGGAGCGAGCGGTTGTAGCGTTCGTCGGACCAACGTTCCCGCGCGCCTTCGCTCCAAATCTGAAAGTCAGTGGGCGTAACCGACAACTCGCGCATCGGCGGTACTTCGATGACGCTGAGCTGACGCGTTGACAACTGCGTCTCGGGATCGAATTCGCGCAACGAGTCGATGTTGTCGCCGAAGAATTCGATACGAACGGGAGCTTCACGCCCGGGCGGCCAGATGTCGAGAATGCCGCCACGCATGGAAAACTCGCCGACACCGGCGACTGGATCTTCGCGCATGTAACCGGTAGCGAAGAGTTTTTCAACCAGCTCCTCCGGCGAATGATCTTCATCGCGTCTGAGTACGACACCGGCGCGCGCGATGGCTTCTGGACTGACGGTCTTGCGTGCAAGTGCTCGCGCGGTTAGCAAAACGAACTCAGGACGATGATGTTGTAAACGCCAGAGTGCGAGCGCGCGCTTCTCAAGTGTCTGAGCATGCGGTGAGATGCCGGCGTAGGGATCTGTTTCCGATGCCGGCAGTACCAGAATATCTATTCCCCACTGTTCTGTTTTTTGTGCCTCTTGTGTCTCTTGTGCCTCTTTGTGATTAAGAGCTCCATGCCAAAAGCGCAGATCGCTTTCCCACGGCTCGAGATCGCGAGTAGTTTGCGAAACGACGGCAAATGTCTTTCCAGTGTCGCGTTGGAGCGCGGCGACAGCGAGTGCGCGCGCCGAGCCGGCCACCAAACCGCTGATCGAAATGATTCGCGCGTTCGCTCGCAACTCGTTTAGCAGCTGCTGATACTCGCGCGTCTCCGAGATCTGTTGCAGAGTTTGCTGTAACGTACTTTCCTGGATGATCCTGCTGGACATATCGTAAGTCTTTCGAGCTTAGATCTTAGTACTTTTGATCTTTGCCAGTAGTCCGTGGTCAGTTGCCCGTTGTGGGTAGCCTTAGAACTGATCACTGACCACTAACAACTGACAAAGAACCAAGTACTAAGATCTAAGTCCTCTTCTCATTCGCTCTATCAACCGGCTCGTCGAAGCACCATCGACGAACGGCAGCGAGAAAACTTTTCCGCCCGCGGCTTCGACTTCCTCGCGGCCGTGTATTTGGTCGAGTTGATAGTCGCCGCCTTTCACGAGAACATCAGGCAAGAGCTGCGTGATCAAGCTGCGCGGCGAAACGTCGTCGAAGACGACGACGTAATCGACCTGTCGCAACGCCGCCAGGATCTCCGCGCGCTCCGCTTGCTCGAAGATGGGCCGATCAGGTCCCTTCAATTCACGCACACTGCGATCGCTATTTATCGCGACCACCAGCGCATCGCCGAGCGCACGCGCCTGCGCCAGGTAACGCACGTGCCCGACGTGCAATAGATCAAACACACCGTTTGTAAACACCAGCCGCGTGCCGCCGGCCCGAAGACGCGCGCGCTCCGCGAGCATATCTTCGATGCTCCGAATTTTGTCTTTCATCCGTGGATAGAATCTAGCATGACAGCCACAAAGAGGCACAAACAGAGCCGCAAAAATGGACAATGGAAAACAAGGGTCCGCTTGGTTCTTTCCGGTGGTGTCTTAATTTCCTCTCTGCGTACCGGCGAACTCAGACACTACCCTTCTTTGTCTCTCTGTGTTTTTTGTTCATTTTTGTGGCTATAATCATCGCTTTACTTTGGAGACGAGAAGCTTGTCCATTCCATTCATCGAAGACAACGATCAAACGCGCGCGCGCCGCGAACACCTCGAGGCGCTTCGCGAGCTTGTCGGCAATGTTTATCCGAACAAGTTTGAGCGCACCGAGGTGGTCGAACCCGGCCGCGAAGATACGGTCAGTTCAATAGTCGAAAAGTTCAGTGGATTTGAACCGAAAAAAAGTGACAACGGCAGGCCGACAAACGAAGAACTCGAGCTCGCCAATCAACAGTTAAACCATTTAACGGTACGGCTTGCGGGACGTATTGCGTCACCTCCTCGAGTGATGGGCAAGGCGGCATTCGTTCATCTTTCCGACGGTATTTCGCGTTTGCAGATCTATCTACGTAAGGCAGACTTCAGCGGAGTTCGTAATGCCGCCGAGGGTGGCGAGGTTGATGGCTGGTCGCTGTTTCAACTGTTGGACCACGGCGACTTCATTGGCGTCGAAGGTTATCTCTTCGTCACGAAGACTGGCGAACTTTCGGTCCACGTGCAGAAGTTACAGTTTCTCTCGAAAGCACTACTGCCGTTGCCCGACAAGATGCACGGCATTCACGATCCCGAGATCAAGCAGCGACAACGCTACGCGGATCTGATCGCCGGTAGCCTGAAGCTCGAACAGGACGAAATGCTCACGTCGCGCGAAGTCTTTCAACGTCGTGCGGCAGCAATCAAAGAGTTGCGGCGCATACTCGAAGACCACGGATATGTCGAAGTCGAAACTCCCATGCTGACGCCACTCGCGACAGGTGCCGTCGCGCGTCCTTTCAAAACGCATCACAACGCACTCGACATCGATCTCTACGCGCGGATCGCGCCCGAGTTGTACTTGAAGAGACTGCTGGTGGGCGGCTTCGAAAAGGTCTACGAACTCAATCGGAACTTCCGCAACGAAGGAATTTCAACCCGTCACAATCCCGAGTTCACGATGCTCGAGTTTTACTGGGCCTATGCCGACGTGAACGCGATGATGGACTTTTGCGAAGCGATGCTGCGAGCTGTGATCTTTAAAGTGTTGGGCCATACACACGTGAGTTATGCCGGTCACAACATCGACTTCGGCCAGCCGTTTCGACGCATCGGCATGCAGGAGAGTTTAAATGGCGTTGTCGATCCAGGACAGATAACGAACGACAATGTGGTTACGCTCTTCGAGGACCACGTCGAGCAGGGACTGATCCAACCGACTTTCATTACGGACTTTCCGAAACCGATCTCACCGCTGTCGAAGGCTTCGCCCGAGAATCCCGCGGTGGCTGAGCGATTTGAGTTGTATGTCGGTGCGATGGAACTCGCCAATGGCTTCTCAGAACTAAACGATCCCGTCGAACAGTACGAGCGGTTTCGCGACCAGGTGCGTCAGCGTGAACGTGGCGACGAAGAAGCGATGGTGATGGATGAAGACTATCTGCGGGCCTTGTCGTACGGCATGCCGCCGGCAGCCGGGATCGGCATCGGCATCGATCGGCTGGTGATGTTCCTAACGAACAAGTCGTCAATCCGCGACGTGATTCTCTTTCCTCACCTGCGGCCGGAACGGAAGAACACGGATTGAAGCTGGGTCTTAGGCCTTTGTGCTTTGTGCTTTGTGCTTTGGCCCAGCGACCCCAACAAAGTACTAAGTTCTAAGCACGAAGAACACTATTTTAGCTTTGCGCGCAGCTCTGCCAACCGCTGATTGGACCACGCTGGTTTCTGTCCCTGCTCCTGCACTACCGCGAGGTAGCGTTCGAGCGCGTCGAGCGCGCCCTTGTAGTCGCCTTGCTTCTCACGAACACGAATCAAGTCGAGCAGAAACTGAGAGTTAGTCGGAACGTGCGCATTGATGGCCTGCACGAAAGCGGCTTCGGCGCTCTTTAGATCGCCCTTCAGCTCGTAAGTGCGCGCAAGGTGGAAGTAGCTGATCGGGTAGCGCATACCGTCGCGTTTTGAAACAGCGAGCAGGTTGTTCATCGCTTCGTCATATCTTTTGAGATTGAGCAAAACGTAGCTCAGTTCGAGGTTCGCGGGAGCGAAATAACCCCCCTGGCGCTCCAACAGTCTTTGAAAGTTGTCGACCGCTTCCGTCAGCTTGCCGCGCTCGCTCGCGTTGCGCGCCTTTTGCAGGAACTCGTAGCTTGCTTGGTCCAAAGACAAAGGTTTTATGCCACGGCTCGGCGCGGCTTTGGCTTCAGTCCGGGTGGGTTTCGCAGATGTTTTGGCAGGGACCGCCTCAGCCACCACGATCTCGTCCGCATCGTTTATGGTTGCGAGAGCCTGTGCCGCAGCGTCGTGCTGTGGATCAACGATAATCGCGCGCCGCCATTCACGCGCCGCTAGATCTTTCTGACCGCGCGCCGAGTAGAGACGGCCCAGGTTGTAGCTGGCTTCAGCGTAACGAAAACTTTCGATCTTCAACGCGCCTATGAATGCTTCGTAAGCTTCTTCCCAGCGGCCAACACGCAATAGCACCACTCCCATGTTGTTGAGCGCGCGCGAATATTTTCCTTTTCGCTGATTGATAGCCTCACGGTAAGCGTTCAGCGCAGCTTCCGTTTCACCCATACGCGCATAAGCGTTGCCGAGATTGTAAAAGCCGGGCGGATCGAAGGCGCTGGAGTTAGCAATCGCGTCCAACTCTTTGAGCGCCTCTGTTTTATGGCCGGTGTTCACCAGATGATCCGCGAGTTTCAGTTGCAGACGAATGCGTTCCGCTTCGGTGTCGGCAGTCGCGATCTGCGCGCGAAGTGAAGCGACCGGATCGGGCGTCTGCTCCTGGGCAACGACAGTGAAGACACAGATCAAAGCGACAATGATGACGCGTATAGTTATGTTCATTGCTCTAACTCACTTAGCTTTCGGGGAATAAGCTACGACGGTGCCGCCAAAACCTACGGCCCAACCGCGCGTTTTATCGGTGAAGAAGACCCGTTCCAACGGATGTTGTGTTTCGCTGCGTTCGGTGGTCCAGCGCGCTCCGCCGTCAACGGTGTGGATGATGGTTCCTTCGGCGCCGACTGCCCAACCTTCTCGCTCATCGACAAACTTCACGTCAAGCAGATCGGTGTCAACACCTGATTCCTGTTTCTGCCACGTGCGACCGCCGTTGCTCGTTTTATAAATGCTGCCGCCGCTGCCGACTGCCCAACCGATGCGGTTATCGACAAATGACGCAGCGGTGAAGCGTACGGTTCTCTCTACCTGCGGCAGCCTCGACTGGTACCACGTGTCACCACCGTCAGACGTCTGGAGAATCGTGGCGCCGGCGCCGACGATCCAGCCGCGATCGTCGTCGACGAACATACCGCCCAACAACAAACGTCGAGTGGGTGAAACTAACGCATTCCACGTCTCGCCGGAGTCGCGCGTCGTGTAGATCAAACCATGCTCACCAAAGGCCCAACCGCGTCCGCCGCGACTGAACACGGCGCGCACGAGAGCCGAATTTACGTCGATCCCTTTCAATTCAACTCGATTCCAGTTTTCACCACCGTCGGTGGTTCTCATGAGAAAGGCACGAGTTTGTTCTTTGGTCTTAAGCTCGTAAATGTTTACTTCGCAAACGAGCCAGCCATTCTGTTCGTCGAGGAAGTTGATGTCGCGGACAATAGCGGTCGTCGGGGCGGCGTGCGGTTTCCAGTTCAGGCCACCATCAACAGTTTTGAGTAGCGTTCCCTTGCTGCCGACGGCCCAACCGCGATTGTGATCGAGAAAGAAAACTGATCGCAGCCAGGCCATCGTTCCGGCCCTTTGGCGCACCCAGGAACCGGTCTGGGCTCCCGTTTGACCAATGGCTGGGATGACGGATAGGAGAACGAGACAGAGCGAAACAACCAGCTTCATTTGTGGTTTTAGTAACCAACCGGCAAACCGAAGATGCGCGCAAAGCTAAGCACATTCGCGAAGCCCATGATCGTCTGGAACTTCTTCAGCTTGTTTCCGGGAACGAGAACTTGATCGCCAGGCGCGAGAAAAACGTTATCAGGCTGCTGGCCTTTGTAAATCGCCGACACGTTAACCACGATTTCGTCCATTTGGCCGCCGGCACCACGACGCAGCACACGCACCTTGCTCTTGTCGCCATGATTCGTCACGCCACCTGCTTCGGCAATGGCTTCCGTAACCGTCATGCGGCGGTTCATCAAACGCACACCGGGTTGGAGCACGTCGCCAAGAATGCTGTAGCGATAAGACGCTGCCTTTTCCAAAATTACCGTCACCTGCGGATCGATAATGTACTCGTCGTACTGTTTCTCGATTATCCGGGCGATTTCTTCGGTAGTTTTGCCGTTGACGAAAACTCCGCCGGGGACCAATTGGAGGGAGATGCGGCCGTTGGGCGGGACCGTGATGCCCTTCCGGGTGTATCTATCCTGATTGAACACTTCGATCGAGATGACATCTTCCGGACCCAGGCGGTACGTGCTGAAGAAGTTGTTGTAGTAGGGATTGATCGCTGCTTCTTCTTCAGATATCTGTTCCTGGCGGTTAGCGACAATCTCGTTTGGCATGTCAGCCGGCCGCGACTTCGTATCGTCCGGCTCGAGCCGGTCACCATTGACAGGTTTTTTGTTCTTGTCCTGGGTGCCCGACGTGGTCCGCGGTCTTTGCTTCTGCGGATCGTTTTGCTGCTGCGCGAAGCTGGCCGTCGTCATTATTAAAAGCGCGGCAACCGCCAGCGCCATTACTTTGTAGTTCTTTGTCATCTCAACCTCCAACCCGGAAACCCGGAAATCATTGGGCGCCACGCCCAAACAAAATGATCTTGATCGTCTCAAACAAGATGAGCGCGTCAAACACCAGACTATAATTCTTAATGTAGAAAAGGTCGTACTGAAGTTTCTGTCGAGCGTCTTCGATCGAAGCGCCATACGGATACTTGATCTGCGCCCAGCCGGTTAACCCCGGCGCGATCAGGTGTCGTTGTTCGTAGTAGGGGATCTCCTGAGCGAGTTGGTCCACGAAGTGCGGGCGCTCCGGTCGCGGACCGACGAAGCTCATCTCGCCCCGCAGGATGTTCCAGAACTGCGGAATCTCGTCGATGCGAACCTTCCGCATGATGCGGCCGACCCGGGTCGTGCGGTCATCGCTCTTGCTGGCCCATACCGGGCCGTCAGCTTCAGCGTCCACCCTCATCGAACGAAACTTAATTAACGTGAACAACCTGCCGTTCTTACCGACGCGCTCCTGCTTGTAGAAAACAGGACCACGTGAATCGAGCTTGATCAGGATCGCGGTGATGATCACGATCGGCAACGACAGCAACGCGCCGATTAACGCCGCGAGACGATGCACGATGGTGCGTGACAGCGAAGTAAACTTGGCCTTGCGTCCCGGTCCCGTAAAGATCAACCACGACGGACGAATCATACCCAGCGATACGCGCCCTGTGATTCGTTCGTAAAACGCCGCGCCTTCTTCGATCGAAACGCGTCCCGTCAAACTCAACTGCAACAGTTTGTCTGTCGGAAACTGCCCCCGCCGTTCTCCCATCGCTACGACGATCCGATCAATACTCTCTTTTCTAACAATGTCGCCGAGTTCATGGGTCAAACCGATCACGCGTGGGTTAATCAAGCTCTTGCCCAGCATCTCCGAGTCGGTGCCGACGAAACCGGCAATTCGATACCCGGCGTCAGGCCGCGTCAAAACTTCACGCGCAATCTCGACCGCCGAGTCTCCCGAACCGACGATCAGGATGCGTTCGCCAAAATCCGGGTGGCCCAAAAACCAATGAATCGAAACCCGCCACGCGACCATCAATCCCAGTGCCAGCGGCAGAGCGATCAGCGAAACGCTGCGGCCCAACATCAGACCGGGATAGAAATAGAAGCAAAGCGCGAGAGCAATCCACGCGAGACCGAGTGCCTGGACCAACCGCAGGACCAGCTCGCGTCGATCGTGCATGACCACGAAATCGTATAAATCGAACAGATAAAAACCAGCAAGGCAGAAGAAAGTCGCGAGGCCGGCTTTCCACAGTCCGTGCCGATCCAATAGCTCGTAACCGGCATCACTAACGCCGACGCGCAGGTAGACGGCTACAATAATCGAGCCGTAGACCAACACCGCCTCGGCGAAGATCAGCAATAACGTCCGGCCATTTACACGCAGCACTCTCAATTAACGACCGCAACCTCCTCTTCGCGGGTCTCCTGGGCCAATGCTTTTTTCTTCGAACCGTTAACCTTCGTTTCGCGATTGGCGTAGCGATACTGGTAGTAATAGTTGTTTGATTCGGGCTGTTCGCCGGCACGGTTGAGTACAACGCCCAACACCTTCTCGCGCGGGATTTGATCGAGCAGTTTGTCGACCAGTGAATAGCGGGTTTTCCCGGCGCGCACGACCAACATAGCGCCATCAGCGCGCGACATCAGCACGTTCGCGTCGGTGAAAATGCCCAGCGGGGGAGCGTCGATGATGATGTAGTCGAACATACGGCGCACCTGCGTCAGAACACGCTCGTAAGAGGGACCGGAAAGCAACTCGGCAACGTCGTCCCTCGGTTTTCCTCCCGGCAACAGGTGGAGCCCGGCAGGATCGAGACGCACGATGGCGTCTTCTAAACGAACCTGACCGCCAAGAACCTCGGAAAGTCCTTGTTGAGCGTCGATGCCGAAATAGTCAGTGGCACACGGGCGGCGCAAGTCGCTATCGATGACCAGTGCGCGAACGCCTTCAGTCTGTGCGAGCAGCCAGCCGAGATTGAGCGCCGTGAGCGTTTTGCCTTCGGCGATACCCGCGCTGGTGACCACGATCGCGCGCATTTGTGTTCGCTCGGCGGCTTGCAGGATCCGCGTACGCAGCGAACGAAACTGTTCGCAGTACGCGGAGCGCGGCTGGCTGATCGCGACGAGATGTGGTTCGACGCGCGCAGGAGAAATGTCATAGCTGACAAATCCTCCGGCGCGCGTCGCACCGGCAGCGTCCAAAGTTGCCCCAGCATCACGCGAAGCAATTCCGCCGGGGAGTGCCGACCCGTCGGGTACATCCGTCGTGTGCGCAGAGGACGCTGAGCCTGGCGCCGTCTCACCTGAGACAGTCATGATCGTCGAGCCGGCAAAAAGCTGCTCTTCGATATCCCGGGCGGAAGGCAGCGGCGATGAAATCCGCGGCGCTTCGTTGCGGCGCTCGTTCTCTCTTGATTCTCGTTTCGGCGCCTTGCCGTTGTCGGCCGGAGCGCTCGATTTTCTTATGGCATCAAATACTCTTCCCATTCACTTCACCTCTCAAACTTCGTAACCGCGTTGCCCGCGGGTTACTAAGTTGATTCAATCGGAATCGATCTTACGTTTTCCTGATCGTTGTCATTCGCGGCAGTGCCCGCGGCCCATAACTCGGCTCGGCCTGCTGAAGTAAAAGCATTTGCCGGTGCTTCACGCTCTACATTCGGCTGCATCGCTGAATTCATCCGCGGCAGCATGTCAAACGTTTCGGCGACTTCCTCGATGATCGTCCGGCCGATCACTGTTTCCCCGGCCGCAAAACCTGCCAGCAATGCGTTGTCGCAAAGATTGTTGATGTTGCGAGGAATACCTTCTGAGCAGCGGAAGATATAGTCCACCGCGGCCGGGGAGAAGATGTCGGTACGCTCCGCGCCAGCCACGAGCAGCCTCGAGATTATGTAGCGATCGGTCTCTTCAACGCTCGGCAAAGCCTTGATCACGCAGCGCAGCGCAATGCGTTGTTTGAGTTGACGCAGATCCGGATTGTTTAGAACTTCCCGCAACTCTGGTTGCCCTGTCAGAATGATTTGCAACTGCTTCGCGGTGTTCGACTCGAAATTCGACAGTAATCGAATCTCTTCGAGAACATGCGGCGACAGGCCCTGGGCTTCGTCGACGATCAACACCGTGCGTAGACCACGTGAGTGACGCGATTCGAGCGCGCGGCCCAACTCCAGCAACAACTCCGATTTCGTTTCCCACTTCTGCACGTCGAGCAAGGTGGCAACGTGCTGGTAAAACTCCGGCACCGACAATCGGGGATTGAAGATGTAAGCGACGAGGACCGTGCGGTCGAGCCGCTGCATCATCCAGCGCAGGATCGTTGTCTTTCCAGTTCCCACCTCACCGGACACCACCACGAGACCTTTGCCACTCTCAATTCCATAGTGAAGGTTGGCCATCACTTCGGTGTGCGAAGGGGTGAAGTAGATAAAGCGCGGATCGGGAGTCAGCGCGAACGGTAACTCTTTTAATCCATAAAATTCTGCGTACACTCTTTTGAACCTCCAGGTGCGGTAAAAAACCGCGCCGCAATTCTCAGCCGCGACCCGACGCGACGAACTCAAAGACGTGAGTCAAGCGCAACGCTAGCGCGAGCAGCGGAATACTCACGATCGTTGCAACTACGCCCGCCGCCAAAAGAAGCTTTCGTCTGCGGGGTAACGCGCGCGCCTCTCTTGGCGTTAGGAGTTCGGGCACTGAAACCAGCACCGGCAATCCGGTATAATGACGCGCGTCTTCGCTGGTCTGAATCGTCAGCAAAAGCGGAATCTCGAAGATGCCGGCGAGCAATAGACCAAGCCCCAGTCCAGCGGCAAGGGCCATACCGACCAGCAGCAGTCGTTTCGGCGCGACCGGTTTCGCCGGAAGGTTTGCCGGGTCGATGACCTGGATACCCTGTGCCTGCATTTCCGACGTGGCTTTGGCGGCCAATTCGATCTTCTGTTGCTCGTTGAGAAGCTTATCGAAGGCTTCTTTCCTGGTCGCGTACTCGCGATCCAGAGCACCAAGGGCGACCTCGGCGCCGGGGACGCTATTGATGCGATCCGTGTACGACTGGATCTGTTTTTCCGTGTCGACCTGTGCACGCTGCTGCCGTGCGATTTCGTTATCGAGGTTCTTGATCTCCAGCTTCATCGCGTTGATCTGAAGGTCAGGACGGTTCTCTAGCCTTTTCTTTCTCTCCTCGATGCGCGCTTTCCAGTCGGCGAGCATCAGGTCCATGTCCTTGTCCACCGACTCAATCTGGGCCTTCTTTGCGATTACGTCCGGATGCTTTGGTTTGTACTCAGTCAGCAGGCGTTGATACTCGCCCTGGAGTTCGGCTTTTCTGTTGACGAGTTCCGCCCATGCGGGAGTCGTCTTTGGATCGGTCAGGTCCTGGGACAGGTTTTCAATCATCTGCTCGGCTTGCTTCTCCATCAGCGTCAACTGAGCGGCAACGGATGAGCGTCGATCCTGAAGCCGGCCGAGTTCGGTAATTAGCGCTCTCTGTTGGTCGCGCAAGCCGGTTAATTGACCGAGGAGAGAACCCCCCTGTGAGGGCAAGTTCAGAAGGTTCTCCTGCATGAACTGCAGGCGCCGGCCGTCAATCGCGTCGAGCTCGACTTTAGTTTGTTCGACCTGGTTGTTGATGAATCCCAGCGCGGCCTTCGTCGCGTTGAGTTGCTCTTTCTGCTGCTCGTTGATGTATTGGGCGGCAAGTTCCGTTGTGACAGCCTGGGCGATGCGCGGATCTCGATAGCGGAAGCTGATGTCAAAACCGTTCGTGATGTCATTGCGACTGGTGTTGACGTCGACCTTGATGTCGTTGTTAATCATCGCGAAGATCGACTCCATCGGCTCACCACGTAGCCGCTCCGCTTTGTAGAGCTCGTATTTATCGATCAACGGCTCCAGCGAACTGCGGCTGGTGACGACCTGCGTGATACCCGTCAACTGTCGCGTGAGGGCGTCCTCCGTGCCCATTGGAATCACCGACTGCGGCAGCGTCGAAGGCTTAACGACGATGAGCGTGCTCGACTTGTAAACGTCGGGCAGCTTGTAGATCGCATAGCTGGACGCGATTACCACTGCAACCACCGGAAGAATGATCAACCATTTCCGTCGTCGCAGTATCTTCAGGTATTCAGCCGGGGTCCGTTGTCGAAATTCAGCGCTCATATCGCACTCCTCATCTTCTTCAACTCAAAATACAAATTGCCTACAACGACGCGAGCGCTTGTCGCGCCTGCTCTGCATATGGAAAAGGTTTCTGTTCGGCGAGTCGCACCGATGCCTCCAACGCGCGTCGCGAACCTTCCTTGTCGCCCTTTCCCTTCAAAGCCATTCCGAGATGGTACTGATACGTTGCACTGGGAGAGCTCTTGGAGGCGCGCGCGGCCGCTTCGTCGAGCGTGACCGCTTTCTGCAACTGGTCCGCCGCGAGGTCGTAAAGGTTCTTCTTGTAATAGACCCAGCCAAGCGTGTCGATGAATCCGGCGATGTTCGGGTTCTTCTGAACGACGCCCTGCGCCATCCGCAGCGCTTCGTCGAGATTTCCCTTACCCTGCTCGGCGTACATATAAGCCAGATTATTGGCGGCAAAGGTTGAGTTCTGATCCTTCTCAAGCGCCTTACGGTAGTTATCCGCGGCCGCGTCGTAGTTCTTACGCGAGTCCTCGAGGATGCCGATCATCGTGTAGATGGCGGCGTTATCAGGTCGCATCGAAAGGATCTTCTGATACTCAGCAATGGCGCGATCTTCCTGTTTCAACTCGACGAACATCTCGCCAAGCGCCGAGTAACTGGCAATGTAGTTCGGATCAAGCTCCAACGACTTACGAAATTCCGCTTCGGCAGCTTGAATGTTCTTCTGCACGCGATAAACGTGGGCCTTGAAATAGTGCAGCATCGCACTGTTTGGGTTTGACGAAAGTAGCTGGTCAACTTTGCTCTGCGCCTGGTCAACGCGGTTCGCCCGGACGTGCAGCGTCAATAGACCGTTCAACGCGGCGAAGTTCGTCGGATCCACTTGCAGCGCCTGATCGAAAGCGGCTAGACCTTCTTCCGGTTTGTTCTCTTCCAGTGCCAGCATCGCCAGGCTGTTGTAAACACCGGGATCCTTCGGAGCGATTTGACGCGCCAGTTCGAAATCCTGACGGGCGGCCGCGTAATTCTTCAATAGCATTTGCGCAGTGCCGCGCGCGAGTAAGGTTTTCTCCTGGATCTCACCGAGCACCTGCGGCGAGTTCTCGCGATCGGGCGCGGTCTTACTCACGCGATTGAGCAACTCGTTTGCAAGGGTAATCGTCGATCGCTGGCCGTTGCTATCAGCACCGAATAATGTGAGCTGCAACTGCATTAACTTGCCAGGCAGGTAATCCGGATAATTCCGATCGAGCTCACTTGCGAAAGCACGTGCCTGATCGACCAATCCCATACCGAAGTTAGCCTGGGCCATGTAGTACAAACCCAGACGGGAGTTTGGCTCCTGATTGAGTACGACTTTGAGATCTTCGATGGCTGCTTTCAGCCCTTCTGTCTGTCCACCCTGGGCGCGGATACGCGCGCGCAACAACAGTGCCTGCCGATCTTGCTTATCTTTCTTTAGCGCGTGTTCGATCTGCGCATTAGCGCCGGCTGTGTCGCCACGTACTAACATGAGCTCCGCGAGACGATAGCGGCCCTGCATGTAGTCGGGCGACTTCGAGAGTATGTCCTCATAGATCTTGACAGCTTCGTCCAGACGGCGGACTGACGAATAAAAGTCTGCCAGTACAACCTGGCTTTCGGGTTTCTCGGCATCCAGTCCGGCCAAAGCCTTGAACGCTGCCTCGGCTTTGTCCAACTGCTTATTGACGAGATAGAAGCTGGCCAGCACGAAGCGAGCGTTGCGGTCGGTTGGTCCAACTTCGACGGCCTTGTTCAACTCCGATTCAGCCTCGCCGAGACGGTTGTCCTGAACGAGAAACTTGCCGTACTCGCTATGGGCCAACGGCGAATTGGGGGCGAGGTTGATGGCCTTCTTGTATGTCTCTTCGGCCTTGCCGCGATCTCGTGTAACGATGTAGAAGCGCGCGAGACTGAGATACGACTCAACTCGCTGCGGATTCAGCTCAATGGCGCGATTAAGTTCGGCAAAGGCACGTTCGTTGTCTCTCTGAGAAAAGAGAACGCTGCCCATCAGAATGTGACCTTCGATGTGGTTGGCATCGCGGTCCAGAGTGTCTTTCGCGAGACGTTCAGCTTCGGCAAGGAGTTCTGGCCGGCCTGTGCTTGCCGCGAGATAGTAATTGCCAAGCTTGACGCGCGCATCGAGATGGGACTTGTCGTACTCAATCGTCTTCTGAAGCTCGGTGATCATTTCCGGCAGACGCTGCAGTCCTTCGAAGGCGCGGGCGAGGCCCCAGCGGGCGGGCGCCGACTTCTCATCGATCTGAAGCGCGTTGCGAAACTCCAGCGAGGCTTCAGTGAACTTCAGGTCTTTCAGGTATTGCTCGCCGCGTTCAAGATGTTCGGCTTTGGCTTTTTCGGGATCAGTACAGCCGCTCAGTGAAACCACAGCTGTGAGCAGGAGGTATAGAAGAATCCGGGTATAGCGGAAACCGCAGCACTCGTTTTTCATTAATGGTCTACTCCGTAGTTTGCTGCTCGCGCGAGCAGCAAATCTGTTCTTTCTGCCGATTCGTCTCGGGCGGGCAATTGCACAAGACGCGTCAGCTATTACACTTATGCTAAACAGCCAATAAGAACCCCATTCCGATCAATTGGGAACAAATTCCGGCAACGCGGCTACGGCCTTTGCCGAGAGATCGAGTGCCGACTTAAGGGCAACCTCCTCCGATTCGCCTAGCGGTACCGTCACTCGCACCATAGCTCCGTCAGACCGTCTCAACCGTACGCTGTCGATCACGGTGTAAACTTTTCCCCAATATTCGCTGGCGATCTGGCGTCCGCGACCCTGGTACCAGTAGAGCATCAAGCTCCGGTGCTCGCCGTTTTCGATCACGTATTTGTTGGCCGTGAACTGCGAACCATCCGGCAACGGAATCATCGCTTTCGCGGGCTCGCTCAAAGTCCAACCCGATCCGGGCAGACAGTTCAAGGGGCTGTGATAGGAAGCGCCCTCACGCTGGCTCGCGTAGTAACCAACGTATAAATACGCCACCTGCCCGTCGGGGCGACGATAGTCACGCAGGAGATAGTCGCTTGCTCGCAACACAGCCATGGTCTCATCGTCAAGGATCTGATCGGCTCGCGATCGATGCCACTCGCCCATCTGCTCAGGAAAATCTTTCAACTGTTTACGGTCCACATGTGCTTCACCCAAATACGCCCAGGCGTTGACCACAACGCCAACCGCGATGATCGCGACGAATAACACTGCGAAACGCAAAGCAGGTTTGTTCATTCTGTCCCCTCTGCTGGAACGACGCTGGTTGTCGTTTTTGCGACGCCGCTTGCCTGATCAAGGGCGGTCTTAATCTCCACTCCGGAAGTCTCTATCTTTTTCTCCGGCGAAGGCTTTTTCTCCGGCGAAGGCGACGGTTTGAAGCGATCCAGGATGAAACCAACGCCAAACAGGAGCAGGAAAGCTACGACGTAGATGGCCCAACCCGAGAAGGAGTGGAAAAATCCGTCAGCAACCTGCGTTCCATAATAGTGAGACAATACGCCGGTACCGCTTACGCGTGACGCATTGGTCAAAATCGCAATCGGAACAGCGGAAAGCACGAGGATCGACGATCGCCAAAAGCCGTAGCTCCGCAGGAATCCAAACCTCCCGCCCCTGCCGGCTCCGCCGTCTGAACGAGGATGTGTAAAGTAAGCGAACACGACTGCGAGCGTGACGAGAGTCATAAGCGAACGGATGCCACTACATGCCTCGACCACTTCCAGCTTTCGGGTATCGAAAGAATTTAGCGGCTTTAACTCGATGATGTTGCCTTGCCGCAACACTGGTATGCCCAGCATGTTCATCGACCACACCGCACACCTAGATGCAAACAACTGTAACGGAAACGCGATCTTGTTGAAGATAATGGCCGGAATCGGAATCGCCAGGACGAGCAGCGCCAGCGGCACCCAAACGAGCCGGAGAAAGCGCAGGCCCCAGAAGTAGATCAATACCCCGGCAATGAGCAGGACAAGCGACATCCGCTGGCTATAGAGCTCCGCTCCCGCGACGCCGATCCAAAGCGCAAACAGCGCCAGGGCCACCATAAAACCGCCCAGCAACGTCCACGGACGCGCGGGTTCAGCGGCCAGCTTGTCGCGTTCAAGCCACAGGATATATCCGATGATGAGAGGGATTAGGAGACCGTGGGAGTAGTTCTCGTCAGTCCACCAGTTAGAGGAGAGCTTCACCAATACCGCGGCATAGGTGAAAAGAATGGCAGAGATGATGGCAAAGGCGCGCCAATAATGCTTGGTGGCCGGGACACTCATATCGGTTTCCCCGAAAGCTCCCACGAGAAAAGGGCAATTTCCCTCGTGAAACGCAAACAATAGCAAATTTCGCTGACCCGGGGGTTAGTCGGTGTCAGAGCTTAACGCAAAACAACGGCTGGTGACAATGACGAACATCATCACCAGCCACAAAAAGGAGAAAATGCGAAACTTGAGGAATTTCCAGATTTTAGTTGATGACCACCGTCGGTGCGTTGCTCCGTTGACCATTGATAATCAAAGTTAATTCAACCGATCCGGCGGCCTTCAGCTCCGTGATCAGCCGCACCGTCACCTGGTCGAGTCCGGGCAGAACACCCTGTTCTCCCGCAAATTCGACCGGCAGGTTATACACCCGGCCGTCAGCCAACCGCGCTTCCACTAAGACTGACTCCGCGAAGTTAGCTCTCACCGTCGCGTCGAGTTTGACGTCGTTTCGGGTGTCGCTGTTCGCGGCGGAAGCGCTGATGCCCGTTGCGAAGAAACTAATCCGCGTTCGCTTGTCGGATCCGAAGTTATTAGGTGTGAGAATGTTCAGACCGGTGGTCGTATACGTCTGACTATTCTTCACGACAGCGGCTCCGTTATCGGCGTCATTGACCGTCATGATGCGCGATCCGCCTCTCTCCACGTTGACCACGCCACTACAAATGTAACCATCCTGCGATGAGACGACTACTTCTGCAGCGCCCAACGGGATGTCGGCAGGCATCAGGAACTTGATGCCAAACGGTGACGTATAGAGCACCGGCACTGCCACACCACCCACCGTCACACTCAACCCACCAACTTCATACGGCAGTGTTCCGTCTGACAGGAGTGAAGCAAATTTGGTCTGCGACGTCATCGGCAGGTTCCCCGTTCCGGCAATCGCACCCAAACTGGAAGGCGCGATGGATGAAGCTGCAGTAAGTCCGTAGCCAAGGTTTATTGGTCCAACCTCGACGCTGGTCCTGGTATTCGTGGCGATCGCCTGCGTTAAGGTCGTCTGTGAAATACTGCGCCACAGCATCAGGTCGCTCGCAATTGCCAGGTGTGAAGCAACGCGCAACAGGTCGCTCTTGATGTTTGGAGTTACTACGTCTCTCGCCGCCAGACCTTTACCGGCCTTCGCGAACAGGCACGCGGCCTTAATATGGTTCTCGATGAACACGGACGTGGAACCGAACGTGGCCGACTCGCCAAGGAACTCCGCGTAAGCCTGTTCGATATCAAAAACGAGCGCGCCGATGTCGTTCACTAACACCGAACTCATTTCAGAAGCATCAGCGGCGCCGGCATATTCGCCTGCCTGTCCAACCAGAACTTCCGCTCGTCCTTTCGCCCTGTTCACACTGTTAGGAGAGTTAGTGACCGTGATAGACACCGGAGCAGATGTCGTGCTTAACCCGGAGTTGTCCGTGGCGACCGCGGTCAATGAGTGGGTTCCCTTCGGGGGGTTGGTCCATACAGCACTCCACGGACTGCTCGTGTCGATGCTGATCGGCGTACCGTTCCGGTAGAAGGCGACCTGCGTAACCGAACCGTTCGAATCGCTTGCTGTAGCCGCGAGCGTGATGTCTTTGCCGGCGACGAAGGTCGAACCATTAGTCGGGACAGTCAACGTAACTTGCGGTGCGCCTGGCGCGGGGGTCGGCGTCGGCGTCGGCGTTGGCGTCGGCGAAGGCGTAGGCACTGCGCCACCAAAGTAGATACCGCTGATCGCCGCTGTCTTCCCGCTCACTTTGTTGACCGTGATCTTAACGCGACCACGAATATCCCAAATCAGATACTGGCCACCGTTAAACTGAGAAATGGTACGGCTGTCGAGCAGCGTGTTTGTGGCCCAATCGATTACGTCGACACGCTGTGTGCGATTGTTTCCGTCCCAGTCGAGGCCATACATCGCGACACGATGCGTTTGGCCGTCAGTCAGATTCACGTCCAACATGAAGAACGAGTTCGATTCCCAGCGTGCAGCAATGCGGTCGGTGCTATTTACCTTTTGTAGTGCTCGAACGTCCGAGGTCGATGACGACCAATTCGAGGTCGCGTTTCCAGAGACGGTCACTTGCGCGTAAGCAGGATACTTTGTTGAGTCGTTGATCGTGTTAAAGCCGTCGCCCCCGTATGTATTCTTCCAGCTGCCTTTGGTAGTCGTGTCCGACTGAACAAAAGTGACACGGCTCGTTACGACCGGAGTCGGTGTCGGAGTTGGTGTCGGTGTCGGAGTCGGTGTCGGTGTCGGTGTGGGAGTTGGAGTAGTTGTCGGAGTTGGAGTTGGGATCGGCGTCGGCAGCGTTGTGCCGCCCTGAGCGGCCAGCAGCGCGTCGATGTTGACTCCGGGGTCAGTGCCATCTGTCGCCTTGCCCTTGTAGGGAGAAGACGACGCCAGTCGATAGTTTCCGGCCGCTATGTCAACAAACCCGATCGCACCCATAGTCGCAGGATAGAAATTGCCTACCGGATAAATCAGTTCGACGTTCCACGGCGCATTGACTTCCTTAGCAATCAGGTTTCCCGTAACGATTCCGCCCGGAAAGTAATAATCAATTGCCGGGTTGCCGATGCCAACACCACTCCCGAAAATCCCATACTCGTTGTGACGCGCGATGTTGTTCCGATAGATGAACCTGGTGTTTGGAGCGTAGTCGCTGACGACGGGTTGCGCAGTCTGAAACACGGTATTGTGTTCAATGGTCACGTCCTCGGTCTTATTGATTACAGTCGCAAACACGCCGTTGCTGCCGAATCGCGGCCCGTCGACCTCAAATATGTTGTTAACGACCTTCACCCGACGGAGTCTGGTCTCAGTAGGCGCCGGCGCTTCATCCGCACCCAGCAGGAGCACTCCAGAACCCACACTACGCACGATGTTATTCGTAAACTGAACATCTTCAATGACGGCCCAGGTTCCGGAATCGCTTGGACGAGGCGTGAACACGATCGCCCTTCCAGCCTGAGCATCTGTCCAGTTGTTCTCGAAAATGTTGCCTTCAACCACGACCTGGCGAGAGTTTTTTAACTCGAACAGATTCTTAACGCTCCAGTGGATTCCGGCATACGATGGGCCGTTCGCATACCAGGAAAGCGGCTTAAAGACGTAATTGCGCCGAAACTCGATGCCGGTGGGAACAAGGTTGGGAATCGATGCGGGAGAGCCGCCAAACATCACGTTCTCGCCAGCTCCCTCGAGGTAGTTGTTGATAATCTTAAACGGCCCGGGTCCATTCCAACACGCGATAGCTTGGGTGTCATATCCGCGACCGTGGCATTCACTGATCCACGAGTTTGTAATGTCCGTGTTTTTAGAATTCATCGCGACACACCGCTGAACGTCTTGTGTGGGGCCGGCATGAATCCACGACTTGTCAATCACGAGGTCGTAAGGTACTTCTGCGAGCGTGTCCTGATTTGTACCTGTGGATCCAAATTCAACGATGCGCGTTGCCTGCCCAGACGAGGGCATCAGATCAAGTCCCAACAGTTTGTAGTGATGCGCGCCGGGCGCGGTCGCGAATACCGGCTCGGTGCTGTATAGCGACTTTACGCGCGCCATCATCTGCGCAACTTCGGCGGTTGGCTGCTTTGAAAAGAAATCGCGGACGGGAATTTCGGCGTAGCGCGACGACTCAATCGTGATGAAGTCCGTGCCGGACTTCACCGGCAGCACACACGGACCAAAACAGGTGTAATCCTGGTTAGCTTCGAGAATGATTCGGTCACCAGGCTGCGCCGCGTTAATTGCTGATTGTATGTTGCCGCCGGCAGGTACGGTTATTGTTGCTGCCCTGGTAGTGGACGCGAAAGATATTGCGGCGATTAGTAAAGCGAATGAAGCGAAAGAAACTCGAAGTAACGAACTAGCGACCCGAACGCCATGATACATTGGGGAACCCTCCGCTGAACTGGACGACCTGCCGCCGTCCTTGGATATGACTTCCCCATTTCGTGCGGTGTTACAGACGAAAGTCAGACAAAGGTGTCACTCCGGGTGTGCAGATCAACACACGATGGACCAGCACGCAGAGTCCATTACAAACGGGGGGAACGGACTGATTAGTTATTTACGGAATGAAGGTTGAAAGAAGAAACCGAACGGTGAGCAGCACGGGGTTGCTGTTAAATCTCGGAGTTGTACCTGAAAACGACAATACCTCGGCCATGCATAAGCAACTTGGAACGCGGGCCTTCCCATACGACGAGGCAATCGTTAACGGCTCTCTTCGATCGCCTTCGGCAACCAGACTATCTGGCCTGTTCGGTCCCCAGACTCAACGGTTTTGCGTCCCTGCCTCGCGACAGGTTTGCCTTTATCGGAGCAATCAACTTGAAAGAACTTTTCCCTCCGCACGACGGGGGAGGCTTGTATTACACCGGATTGACTATTGTTTGTCAAGATTTAACTTTTCCGGTCACTTTGATGGAATCGTAGCTGGATCTGGCAGGGACTTGCGGGCGTAAATAGTGTAGGAGCGGTAATCATAAATTCGACTATATTCATCAGCCAATAGCTGCATCGCGTAGTCATATACTTGTTTCCCCAAAGCATCTCGATCTTTGCTCCGCTCGATGCTATAGGCAGTTTCAGGGTCGATGATGATGTAATCAAATCTTTTTTTACTGTTGTAGCCGAAGAGCGGATCGTTGAGCACATTTTCAGGAAAGCCGAGGCCGAAAGCCACTCCCGGAT
>Ga0209485_1000006_pt1 | contig 143181 bp, 131 predicted proteins | sample NCAS100_FD_187516 | JGI IMG/M metagenome (GOLD analysis project Ga0209485, IMG submission 187516) | Agricultural soil microbial communities from Utah to study Nitrogen management - NC AS100 (SPAdes) (version 2) | ecosystem: Environmental > Terrestrial > Soil > Agricultural land | place: USA... | reverse complement strand
CCATGCTCGATCGTTTGTTGCATCACGGGCATGTCTTGAAGTTTGGTCCACGCAGCTGGCGGACTAAGACTGAGATTGCAGCTTAGCGGAAATAAGGATGGACAAACCGATAACGAAAGCGTAAAAAACCACTCGTCCCGGCAGCCTCTCTATGGCCGGTTTTCAGGTGACCACACATGGCCGCTTTTCAAGTGACCGCCGAGGGGACCGTTACGGTAACTATGGCGGTTCTTCGGAGTTGCGTCGCACGGCTCTAAACGCCGGCTATGAGGAAGGCATCAAAGAAGGACGGAAAGATCGCGGCAATGGCAGCCGTACCGAGCACCGCAACCTGAGTAACTATCAGAGAGCCACGAAAGGCTACAACTCACGTCTCGGCGACCGCGAGCTCTACCGCCGCTACTTCCGTGAAGCTTTCGAAGACGGATATAACGCTGAAAGTTATGCCCGGGGTAACCGAGAGCGTCGGGATCGCAACGACGATGATAACTGGGATCGCAGTGGTCGGAACGACGATGGTTACGGCGACTTCGGCGGCTCGTTCCATTTGCGTCAAACCGCTCTGAACGCTGGTTTCAACGAGGGTGTCAAACAAGGCCGCGATGATCGCAGGTCGCGTAATGCTAATGGCTTCCAACGACATAGTACCTATCAAAAAGCAACGAAGGACTATAGTTCCGGCCTCGGGGACCGCGACGTGTACCAGCGTTACTTCCGAGAGGCATTCGAGCGCGGCTATGCGGATGGCTACGCCGGCTATTAGTCTTCATTATCGTGGCGCAAGACCCCGCCACATGAAACACGATGCCAATAAAGCTCATCAAGAACGCGGAACGTAACGTTCCAACAACTCGATCCAGGACCAAATCCGTCATGCGTAACAAAGCGCAACAAGGGGTTCGGTCCTGGGTGGTCGAGTTTAAGAGAACTCGGCGTACTGAAGCTCTTATGTCCTTCCATAGTTTGTTTAAAGACGCACGCTCACAGATAGAGCAGGCAGACTGATCCCATGCCTTCGCGGGAATGACTAGAAGATTAGCCAGGACTACAAAGGGCTCGAGGAACAAAACCTAATGTCAGACGAATTGGTTGTACTTAAGATTTTCAGCAACGAAATCGAGGCAGGAATGGCGCAACAAGTGCTTCAAGAAGCAGGAATGACTGCGTTCGTATCTAAAGATGATGCTGGAGGTATGGAGCCTCAACTGCAGCGAACTAACGGTGTTCGTTTAGTCGTTAACCGTGTCGATGCTCGCCGAGCACACAAAATGCTCAAAACGTAAACCAACCTTCACCTTAGATTGGAGCCCCTGGTTCGAACAGTCAACAAATAGCTTTGCACAAAGTCGCATCGATTGATTTTCTCTGCGGCCCTCTGGTTTATTTTGTCGGCCTCTGCGTCAAAATGACGGTTAAACGCAGAGAAAGCAAAGAGCAAGCGTCTACAGGTAGAGAGTCGGGGGTGACTTTCCTGTGTATTCACGATGCGTGATGGCAAAGTTTTAGGATTCGATTACATGGATACTGCGCTGCCAGCGCCGCTCATCGAAGATAAGAAGTTCGATGATGAAGCTAATGCGCTCTAGCGCTACTCCACATAATGTAGGTCGAGAGTAGATTTCAACGTGGCGGGTATCTCTTTCCAGGGCGCCGAGACAAGTTCCGTTATTACTAAATCGCCAACATGCATCCGAGAACACAGCCATTCTCCGCGGCGCTCTTCGTATCGCCAGCGATAATATGGACCACCCGCACGGTGACTGTAAAAGATTACACCCTCGCCTTGCGGATTAACTCGCTTTAGATCCAGATAAATTCTAAGACCCTTCATTGACCTACTCGACGTTTCGCAAATCAAAATCAGTGACCTGCCTTACTCGGGTGTGGTTCGCGATAGTATCAATTGCGGTGGGACTCATTTGCGAGGCGTTCCGATCAAGGGCCGTGAAAGGTACAAGCCCTCGTCTCAACTCCTCAAGAGCTATGCTCGTATTCCTTCGCTTCATCGGATCGGCGGGAATTCGCGGAAGCGCACCGTTTAAGAGCTGCTTGCTTCTGCGACCCGCTAGAAGTACTAACTGAAAACGCGAGACGATTCCCGGCCAGCCTTCATAGCCGTTAATACCCCTAAGACCTAAGCCTGTTGTTGCTGCTCCTGTTGTCATATGCAAATAAGCCTTTTTGTTAAGTCGCCATTAATGGGCCGAGTTCATTAAAACCCAGTCGCAGACCATGCTTCAGGTGGCGGGAGGGATCGATGATCACTAAGAAAGATGCCGTGTGGCCGTCGGTCCTCCTGAGTTCCTCAAGTGCACTCGCATCAAACGTCACTGGTCTAAAGCATTCCATTCCGGAGTCACGTAAACGTGCTGTCGTCGCGTCGCCGCTGCTGTTGAATATCGGTACCCGTAGATGGCCCTTATCCGAAACAGCGAACCAATCGCCATTAGCGCGTCTCATTGCATAAAAGGTCTTCATGCGTGCTGCTCCTGTAGCACTTAAAGGGTGGCTGTTGGATTCAGGAAATCTGGTCGATTCCAGAGGAGCTGAGAAGGGAGTAAGCCAGGCTCGATTCAACAAGAACTTTACGCTGGCAGACACTATATGTCAAATGCAGGATATATGGCGTATAGCACTATGAATGACGAACCGCGTCTGCAAAAGCGGCTGGAGCTATTTCACGAGGGACATTTTCCATTGTTAGTTCAACTAACCGATCTACGACTGCATTAATATCTTCCGTCTCGTGCCAGACTCGAAGTTGGTCATCGGCCGATGTTCCTCGATCGAGAATCGTGCGGATGTGTCGTATCTCCTTGCGCGATCGGAGATCGTCTACCACATCATCAACAAACTCCAACAGTTCACGAATGAGCTCCCGCACCGGAACTTCGGCTCCTTTGCCGAAATCGATCATTTTGCCATCCAGCCCGTAACGCACAGCGCGCCATTTGTTCTCTTCAATCAGCATTTTGTGATGCAGCCGGAAAGTGAGATTGCGATCCAGCAGCTTATTGACTTTAGCAACCATCGCTTGAAACAGTGCGGCTATAGCGATTGTGTCGTCAACGCGCGTGGGAATGTCGCAGATGCGAAACTCCAGGGTGGGGAAAAATGGATGCGGCCGAACATCCCAGTAGATCTTCTTGCCGTCGTCGATGCAACTAGTTTTGACCAATAGCTCTACATATTGGTCGAATGATCCGCGCGACTCGAAGTAATCGGGGATGCCCGTGCGCGGGAACCTGGCGAATACCTCTGAGCGATAGGATTTCAAACCTGTAGGTACGCCAAGCCAAAAGGGCGATGAAGTTGAGAGCGCCAGCACGTGCGGAAGCAGGTAGCGTATTGCGTTCATGATTTGAATTGCGCGTTCGGGATTAGGAATACCAACGTGTACGTGGAGACCGAAAGTCAGCAGCGACCGTGCGATGATCTGGTTCTCTTCAACTATCGAATCGTATCTCGCGTTCTCGTAAATCTTTTGATCCTGCCAATGCGAGAATGGATGAGAGCCCGCGGCGACAATCATTAAGCCTTGCTTGCGCACCAGCGTGGAAAGTACCGCGCGCAGTTTTATGATATCGGCTCGGGCTTCTTGTATGTCGGCGCAAACCCCGGTTCCTACCTCAATCATCGACTGAATCATTTCAGGCTTGACTTGCTCGCCTAACAGCATCTTGCCTTCTTCAAGGATCTCGGAAACGTGTGAGCGCAACTCGCGCGTATGCGGATCTACGATCTGAAACTCCTCTTCAATTCCCAGCGTGAATTGCTCGAACATGCTCGAAGCGGTTCTCATCTTTTCCTAACTATTGCTCCTCGTAAGCAGTGATTAACTTAATGCGGATCTACGCGGCGCGAGTTCGAAGTCTCTTTCCCGCGCGTCGCCTTTTCTGGTTGATAAACGTAAACATATCGCCCGGCTGGCAATCGAGTGCTTCACATAGCTTTTCCAGCGTGATGAAGTTGATTCCCAGTGCCTTACCTTTTTTCAAACGCCACAACGTCGTATGGCTAATACCTGTCTCCTTCGACAGCCAATAAAACGTTCGTTCGCGCGCCTCGAGTAGTTGACCTATGCGAACCTCAATCATCGCGCCTCCCCTTTCGTCTAGATTGCTTATCATATACGAGACATACTGTCTATCCAGACTATAGTTCATATTTGAGATACATGCGACAGGAATTCCCTAAGGTAAAAGGGGTATTTACACCTGGCTGTCGGAAAGCGAGGACTCGTGCAGATGGGGATTTACGGGGCGCGTCTTCTCTACACAGCCATAGGTTGGGAGTCTTTCGGGTTGTTATCGTCCTGAAATTCAGAAATCAATACTTCAGTTGTTAGCATCAATCCGGCGATCGATGCGGCATTTTGTAGGGCACTCCGCGTGACCTTCGCGGGATCAATTACACCCGCTGCGACGAGGTCTTCAAACTTGTCCGTCACCACGTTATAGCCGATGTTTGGGTTCTTTTCGGAGCGAACTCTCGCAACGATTACCGCACCTTCTTTGCCCGCATTGGCGGCTATCTGTCTGAGGGGTTCTTCCAGCGCGCGCTTCACAATGTTGACGCCAATTTGCTCGTCTGGGTCGCCCGCAGGTTCGCCTTCATTAAACGGTTTGAATTTCTCCAACACCTTCGCAGCTCGGATCAAGACCACACCGCCACCAGGCACAATGCCTTCTTCAACCGCCGCTCGAGTTGCATGCATGGCGTCTTCAACGCGCGCCTTTTTCTCCTTGAGTTCCGTTTCAGTTGGCGCTCCGACGCGAATTATGGCGACGCCGCCCACGAGTTTCGCCAGCCGCTCTTGCAGCTTCTCACGGTCATAGTCGGAGTCAGAGTCTTCGAGTTGAGCTTTGAGTAATTTCACGCGAGCTTGCAAGTCTTGGGTGTCTCCGCCGCCATCGATGATCGTTGTAGTTTCCTTTTCAATCGTCACTTTCCTGGCGCTGCCCAACTCCTCAAGCATGACATTTTCCAGCTTGATACCGAGATCGTCGGTAATAACTTTTGCGCCCGTAAGGATCGCGATGTCTTCGAGCATGGCCTTGCGACGATCACCAAAGCCTGGGGCTTTAACTGCCGCGACGCCGAGCGTTCCACGCAATTTATTTACTACAAGCGTTGCTAATGCTTCGCCTTCTATATCTTCCGCGATAATCAGAATCGGTCTTCCCAACTTAGCCACTTGCTCCAGAATCGGAAGCATATCTCTCATCGAAGAGAGCTTTTTGTCGCTCAGAAGAACGACCGGATTTTCGAGTACGGCTTCCATGCTTTCTGGATCCGTGACGAAGTAGGGCGAGAGGTAGCCGCGATCAAACTGCATCCCTTCGACTACCTCCAAAGTGGTCTCAATCGTCTGGGAGTCTTCTACGGTGATAACGCCATCTTTGCCAACCTTCTGCATCGCTTCGGCAATCAACTTCCCAATGGTCTCGTCGCCGTTTGCCGAGATTGCGCCAACCTGGGCGATCATGTCTTCTGTGACCGGCTTTGCAGTTTTCCTGATCTCACGAGTCGCACGCTCAACAGCTTTGTCAATCCCGCGCTTTAGCGCCATTGGGTTCGCACCCGCGGCGACCGTCTTCACGCCTTCGCGGAAAATGGCCTGGGCCAGCACGGTTGCGGTGGTCGTGCCATCGCCGGCAACATCGCTCGTCTTCGAGGCCACTTCCCGCACCATCTGAGCGCCCATATTCTCCATCGCATCTTTTAGTTCGATCTCTTTCGCCACAGTTACCCCGTCTTTGGTAACCGTTGGGCTGCCATATTTCCGGTCGAGTACAACGTTTCGCCCTTTTGGACCAAGCGTGATCTTGACTGTGTTCGCGAGTTTATTCACACCGCGCAGAATCGCCGCACGGGAAAGTTCGCCAAGCGTTATTTGCTTTGCCATTATCCTTTTCTCATCTCCTCACCGATGGGTTTACGCCGGGTTTCGATGCTGCCTTAACAGATTAAGTACCAGAACAACCGCCGCCGCAACTAGCAATAGGTGAATCAAGCTGGTGGTAACAAAGCCGCCATAAAACCCAACTAGCCAGAGCAGTAACAACACTACAAGAATTGCCCACAACATAATCTACTTCCCTCATTTCAATTTGTTCGACCTTCGAATACCTCTGTGTCCATTCCATATTGCACTAACCAAACACGGCTGTCCGTGCGTTAGACCACATACCCTCGTGTCACTGGTATTGAAGGATGATCGTAAGCGGTCCAGCGCACAGACGCCTCACTGGCTTTTAGCTAAAGATGAACCGGAAAATCATCTAATGAACGGATATCTATCTTATGCGAGAACCAATCGTTAAAAACCATTCACAGGTAAAAATAGAGTTTGATCCAGTGCGCTGGGCGCAACTAAACCCCTGGCTCTCAGAAGGTCAGGCAGATGACAGAATACCGATGAACCGTTCTGTCAAAGGCCTCATCGGACCACCGTCTGTTCAGCGTGCCTTCGCCCGCAGGTCTCATCAGGTAATGTTCAAAAAGTGGTCGCAAGCGAGGCGTGATTAAGACTTCAATACTCTACCTATTGAATTAAAAATGGTTGTGGCTGCCTTGATCAGACTAATGACCAACTGGAATTCTCTGAAACTGGGTTTTCCCATCCAAATCTTCCCATGAAATATCCAATACGTAGGGCTTGACCGCACCGGCTACGACTTCAAGCCGTCCGATTTGATCCTGTGCATCACTCACTGGACTGCCATTGATCCACGTGCGGTGAGAAACAACTGCCTTTTCGTTTGGTTGAACACATTTGATTGGGTCAAACCGAATATGCGCGCTGGAAGGAGCATCGGAACGTTCTTCGTCCTTCAGAAACACGGTCAGAATCTCGATGGACTTGAGCGTCCTCGCGGTCGTGTTGGTGATTTCCATCAGGATTCGCGGTTTAGTGTCTATGAACCTAATGACCAAAGGCGCTCTGCTATTGTTACTCGTCATAAATTTCCAGTGTTGTCACTTCTTCTTCGGTAATGTCACCGCGCGGGGCCTCTGGCAGTAACCGGGCGACAAGACCTCTCAACTGATTGAAGTTATCAGGATTCGTTAAATATACGTTCCCACCGATTGCGACTTCTTCACCTTCAGGGACGTCTTGAGCACAAAAGACTACAACTGGCACCTCATCTCCGACGGCGGCCTCCTGTCGCATCCGACCTACTTTGACGAGAACGTCGCTTGGTAACCGAGCCCCGCTCACTAGTATCAGGTCGGGTCGTTCAGCCCGAGTGCTGTTTGTCGGTTCTCCTTCGACTCTCGCGAAAGCTACGCGATAGCCGTTGGCCTTCATTAACTTGTCAATACCTGCCCGCGTTTCATAGACCTCTTCCACCACTAGAATCAGCCGGCTTTTCTTAGCCGTTCTATAATCTACTACTTTCATGTCCATACCTGTATCTGCACCTTATCGGAAGAAGTCGGAGGTTGTCGGCGTTAGTGAAACTATACAGGTCGGATGCTATTGCGTCCGTGCGGCAACACACATAGGCAGTACCGGGATCCATGCTCAAAACCATGAGCAAACTCTGAAACACCGAGTTTAGGTAAAGGGCTATATGTGTGCTAGCACACATGCGTGATATGCTTTGCCTAACTTACGGAACAAGCGACCTTCTCTAGGCGCCAATACAAGCGAAAGTGGAGACTAGGCGTGCGAGTTTCGAAACCTATCGAACACAGTAAGAACCGGCTGTTGGCCGCCCTGCCACCAGATGAAATCGAACGCCTGATCCCAGCCTTTCAACGAACTTCATTCTCACTTGGAGACGTCGTCTACGAATTCAGTGGACACTTGGATTACGTCTACTTCCCAACCACGGCCATTATCTCTTTGCTTTACACGATGGAGAACGGCGCCACCGCCGAAATGGGATTGACTGGCAATGATGGTGTAGTCGGAATTGCTCTCTTCATGGGAGGAGGAACCATGCCCAACCGGGCCGTGGTCCAAAGTGCAGGTGATGCAATCCGGATGAAGGCCAAGGTGCTCCAGTCAGAATTTGCCCTGGGCGGTGAGTTCCAGCGCGTGTTGTTGCGCTATACGCAAGCACTGATTACCCAGATATCTCAAACAGCGGTTTGCAACCGGCTGCACTCAGTCGAACAGCAACTTTGCCGTTGGCTGTTGTTAAGCCACGACCGTGTTGATACGGATGAGTTGGTTATGACTCAGGAATTAATCGCTGATATGTTGGGCGTACGCCGCGAAGGCGTTACGGTAGCTGCCGGTCACCTTCAGGACGTAGGCGCAATCAGTTACGTGCGCGGCCGGATACAGATCATGGACCGCCAGAGATTGGAAGTTACCGCTTGCGAGTGTTATCGCGTTGTAAAAGACGAGCTCGATCGGCTACTCGGTTAACAGTCCTGAAACTCTCATCGCCTTCTATCAATGTTCAACGGGAAGGTCTGCTCTCAGCGGCGTTCTCACCGCGGCGCTACTATCTTTTCCAACCATCCGTTTCTTTGGAGTCAGCAAGGTACCAATTGCTTCTCTCGCAAGACTGAAAACAGTGCGCCTATTCTCAAAAAACACCTTGATCCATGCTCGCCTGGTTGTTTGTGGAAAATAAATGGCGCGAAACGCGAGGCGTGTGATGAAGTGAAAAATCCGTGGACCAACTCCCGCGTAGCTCATCGCCTGAATGGCTTCTGCATTCCGTGCGGCGTCGTAAGAACGGGCCCACGCATAATGGAGCTCTTGGTGAGTCTGCTCAATGGTCATCTTCAGGGGTACGTGGGCCATCGTGTTTTTTTCAAACTTTAACCAATGCTTTGGTCGAACGAGACGGCCATCTTCTTGAAGCCGCTTGTACAGCGGTGTTGAAGGAAACGGTGTGAGTTGGCCGAACACCGGCAAACCGGGAGGCCAATTACGAATCTGTTCCAATATCCGCTCCGCCACGCCGGGTGTGTCGTTATCCATACCAATGATGAAGGAAGTGATGGCGTAAATCTTTCGTTCAGCAAGACGATTGAGAACGCTCGTATATTCTTCGGGCTTGTTAAATCCCTTCTTAACATCGGCCAGGTTAACCGGGTCGATCGACTCCATCCCAATAAAGATGACCTTCCCGCCCGATTTCGCGATCAGGTCAACCAGCTCCTGATCGCGTAAGAGGTTGGCGCTAATCTGCGCGATCCAGGGAAGCTGCGCACCGGCAGCGATGATGTCGCGCAGGAGTGATTTTGTTCGCTTGATACTGATAGCAAAGTTATCATCAACGAAAAACACTGAGATTACACCGCCATCAGCTTTAGCACGTGCCTTTAATGTCAATAGTTCGTCGACAACACTTTGATTGCTGCGGAAGCGGATCGAATCACCAAAGAATCCAGTGACGGTACAAAACTCGCAACCATAAGGACACCCTCGCCCTGACTCGAGCGGAACAATGTGCAGAGTTTGCCAACGCGGGTCGAGCCTCGACAGCAACGGACGGAGGAAACGTGGGAAGAAATTAAATTGGTCGAGATTTAGGGTGTTCCAGGGAATTATTGGGTAAGGTTGAAGACTAGGCTTCCGTTCTTTGCCAGTATGGTCAACCGGCGCATAGACATCTTTGAGTTCACCGCGGGCAGCATCTTCAACTATCTGGGGCCACGTTTCATCAGCTTCACCAAGCGCGATCGCGTCAGCGTGACGAGGTCCTCCATCACGGCCCAACGCCTCGTCGGGAACTTCAGTGACGTGTGGACCGCCCATTACAACCCGAACACCCGCCAGCCGGATCGCATCGGCAACTCGATAGGCCTTTTCGGCCATTCGGGTCATTGCGCCGATACCCACCAGATCGATCTTTTGATCCCGCACAAACTCAACGATCTCATCATCACTCATTGGACGGGCATTAGCATCGATTAGAACAATCTCGTGTTGCGGTGGAGTGAGTGCTTGAAGGAGAAACATCCAGAGGTGCGGCATAAAGTTGCGCGTAACGCCATTGTCTGGATTGTAAAGCAGGATCTTCATCTTCCATCTCCGTTAGGGATTCATAACAAAAGCCTTTTCATCTGCGCTGAATTGCGCAAAGGGGCAAGAGGAGGAGGGGAAGACTCGATCCAACTGTCGAAGCAGGCTACTCGCTTTGCGCTGACTATAACACATATGTGTGCTAGCACACATATGAGTTATGCCTTATGTACGCTCGCTAACATAGCAGCCGGCAACTTGGTATGTGTGGTCGCGCACAGACCCGTCGCTGCTCTAGTGTTACTCATAATAGCTCATGAAGCGTATTTTCTATAGTTGAGTTCATCTGAGTCTAGAATATGTCATTGTTGAAAAGCAGTACTAATGGCGGCCTGCCTGTTAATCGGTTGCTAGCCATGCTTTCAAAGAAAGAATACGGGCGTTTGTTGCCCAAGCTAACGACAGTGAGTCTGGGGTTCGGCCAGGAGGTATACGAATGTGGCAAAACAATTAAATACGTCTATTTTCCTAACGATTCGATAATCTCATTGATTTCGGAGGGTCCAGAAGAATCGGGGCTTGAAGTTGGGATGGTTGGAAATGAAGGGATGGCGGGACTCCCCGTCTTTATGGGGGTCAACTCATCGTCAACACGCGCTTTGGTGCAGGGCTCGGGCACAGCAATGAGAATGACTTCAGCGGCGGTACGCACGGAAGCAAACAGGCTTGGCAGTTTACATCGCCTTCTGCATCGTTATTCGCATTCACTCCTAACCCAGGTGTCCCAATCATCTGTGTGCAACCGCTTTCATTTGGTTGATGCACGACTGGCGCGATGGCTATTGATGACAAAGGACCGTTTGGGAGCAGAAGAATTTCCGTTGACCCAGGAATTCCTATCCACCATGCTGGGAGTGCGGCGCGAAGGCGTAAGCAAGGCCGCCGGCGAGTTACAAGCGGCCAAGCTAATCAGTTACAGTCGAGGATTAATCACCCTTCTTGACCGCCCAGGCTTGGAGGCAAAATCTTGCGAATGTTACGCGATTATTAAAGCTGAATCGGATGCATACCTGAATTGAGTTTCTGTCAGAACTTCGGATCTCACCTGGTCTGGCCTCTCCTTAATATGTGCGCGATCGCACAAACCAAATCGCCGCTTGTAATCTTTTTGTCACTTCAGCAGGACAGGCACGTTTTGACAAGAAGTTACTACGCATGATGCGTAACATAGAGTAGCCGGTGCATGAAAGTGGCCGGTAAGCATGGCTGTCAGGGAGTTTTTCAAAGAATGTCAGTTGATCATATTCGCGAAGTTGCTCAGAGCCGATTAACGTTCAAGAGAGATAACGTGTTTCATAAAGAGTTGAGGCGAAGAGTCGACGAATATTTTCGCGATTCCGATCTCAGTCCCCGCGACTCGCCTGCAATGTATTTGAAAACCGCAATTATTCTGGCTGCCTTTGGTGGTTTTTATTCATTACTCGTGTTCGTCGCGGAATCCTGGTGGCAAGCCTTGCCTTTGGCGGTTCTGCTCAGCCTGGCGATGGCTGAGATTGGCTTCAATATTGAGCATGACGGCAGTCACCATTCCTACTCAAATCACGCCTGGATCAACCGGCTGGCAGCCATGACGATGGATCTAATAGGCGCGAGCTCTTACGTATGGCACTGGAAACACGTAGTCGTACATCATACTTACGTAAACATCACGGGCCATGATGCCGATATTGATATCGCGTTTTTCGGACGGCTAACACCACATCAGAAGAGATTCAAATTTCATCGCTGGCAGCATTTCTATTTGTGGCCGCTCTACGGATTGAATGTCATCAAGTGGAATCTCTACGATGATTTCCGTGACGTAATCCTTGGTCGAATCGGAACTACGCGAATGCCGCGGCCTAAAAGGTGGGAACTCGTTGGGTTTCTCGGCGGTAAAACGCTGTTTCTCACACTGGCTTTTGGTTTACCGCTCCTGGTCCATCCTCTGTGGATAGTTCTACTTTTCTACGTTCTGATAGCCGCGCTTGCGGGCGTTGTTGTTAGCGTTGTTTTTCAACTTGCGCATTGCGTTGAAGAGGCCGAGTTCCCAATGCCTCAAGAGAACAGCGGCTCGATGGAAAATGCGTGGGCCGTCCACCAAGTTGAAACCACTGTAGATTTCGCTCGACGGAGCAAAGTCGAGAGTTGGCTCCTCGGTGGCTTGAATTTTCAGATCGAACATCACCTATTCCCTCGCGTGTGTCATGTCCATTACCCGGGCATCTCCACGATCGTGGAACAAACTTGTCGAGATTTTGGCGTGAGATATGGTGAGCACACTGACTTCCGTGCGGGACTCTCGTCGCATTTCCGCTGGTTGCGCCGTATGGGTGCGCGAACTTCCGGCGTCCCACAGTTAGTCGTTGCGCCTGAACATGGACCAGCAGCGTAACTTCAGGAGCGTGTTGTTATGAGAGTTTTATTAATCAATCCGGAGTTTCCGGATACCTATTGGAGTTTTCGACACGCGCTGCCATTCGAGGGTAAGAAATGTGCATTTCCACCATTAGGGTTATTGACTGTTTCTGCGTTACTACCACCGGATTGGGAGCGGCGACTGATTGATTTAAATGTGGAGCCGCTAAAGACGGCCGACATTCAATGGGCCGACATGGTATTCGCCACGGCGATGCTGGTGCAGAAGGATTCGCTTAAGCAAGTAGTGAAACGGTGCAAGTCGCTTGGGAAACGCGTAGTGCTTGGTGGTCCATATGTCACGACCACTATTGAGGATTTGCCTGACGCGGACCACATCTTTGTCGGAGAAGCGGAGACTACGTTGCCGCAATTCATAAGCGACCTGGCAGCGGGAGTTGCAAAAACCCGCTACGAAGCGGGTGAACGTCCACCGCTTGCGGTCACCCCAGTCGCTCACTTTCACCTTGCGAATTTGAAGCGCTATAGCTCAATGAGTGTGCAGTATTCACGCGGTTGTCCGTTCTCCTGCGAGTTCTGCGACATCATTGAAATATACGGTCGTGTGCCACGAACCAAAAGCATTCAACAAATGCTGGCTGAGTTTGAAGCATTGCGGGATCTCAATTGGCGTGGGACCGTATTTGTCGTGGACGATAACTTCATCGGCAACAAAAAGAATGTCCGGTTGTTACTGCCGGCGCTCGCAGAGTGGCAGAAACGAAATGGTTATCCCTTCTCTCTGCTGACAGAATCAAGCGTGAATCTGGCAGACGATGAGCCGCTGCTCGCAGATATGCGGGAAGCAGGCTTTCGACGCGTATTCCTTGGCATCGAGACTCCAGTAGAAGAGAGTTTGAAGGAAGCTCAGAAATCACAAAACCGCGGTAACCTCCTCGACTCGGTCAAGAAGATCCAGAGCTACGGCATGGAGGTGATGGCTGGTTTCATTGTCGGCTTTGATAACGATCCGGACGATGTGTTTGAACGGCAGATCGACTTCATCCGAAAAAGCGCGATTCCTCTGGCGATGGTCGGCCTCCTAAACGCGCTTCCTGATACCCAGTTATGGAAAAGACTGGAACGAGAAGGAAGGCTGTTAGGAGAAGCTTCAGGAAACAATACGAGCTGCTCTCTGAATTTCAAGACCCGAATGGATCCAGCTGTGTTGATTCAGGGATATCAGTCCATCATGCAGACCATTTACGCTCCACGTGAGTATTATCAGCGAGCGCTTGACTCGATGAAACGAACGGCCCAGCAGTTTGCAGAGCCTCAACGTTACAGTGTTCTTAGCGCAGTCACGGCATTCACGCGCGTGATGCTCAAGCTAGGAGTAGTTGATGGTGAACGCAAAGAGTTCTGGCGCTTCTTTACCACAGCCCTTGTAAAGCATCACGACAAGCTTGCCGAGACACTGCGATTGGCGGCAATGGGTTACCACTTTCGAAAGTTGAACGACTCATATAGCCAGCAACTGAGCTGATCCAAACTATGCCGTCACGGACTTAACATTTCTGTAATTCGTCTTCTTAGTTTGCAGGACAAACTTATGCGCTTGATTTACCTTGCTGTGGTAATTGCTGTCTTCGTAACTGGCTCAGCCGCGGCGCAAAGCGTGAAAGAAAAAACGAAGATTGAAACGGAAGTCAGAAAACTCGATCTCGCACATGCGGACGCGATTCTGCGCGGTGATTTGACAACACTGGATAAACTCTGGACCGAGGACTTCAAGGTCAACAATCCCTTTAATCAAATTGACAGAGCGGATCGAATCCGCACGGGCGCGGTGACTTATTCATCATTCGTCCGTGAGGCTGAGGCGGTGCTGATTCACGGGGATACCGTCATCGTTATGGGCCGGGAGATAGTTGTACCGAAGGGAAATTCTCCCGACTCCGGCAAGACCATCAATCGCCGCTACACAAATATCTGGATGAAAAGAAGTGGTAACTGGCGTATGGTTGCTCGCCATGCCAGCGTAATCTGCCAACAATAGCTGCTCGTCAATACTCCTCGGAGAGCGGGGTTCACGGTTTTATTCCGCTGAGCAAAACAACGTCGCTGCTTCTGGTTCCACGCGAAACGACCAATTGTTTACCTTGTAGGACGAGTGATCTGACTCGATGCAAAAGAAATGGTTGGCTGTTTCGGAACTTCAAAAGCTCGAATTCATTTACACAAAACTGTGGGCGGCGGTGTTTGCCTAAAAGAATACCTCTCGGCGTCTGTCACAGTTGGCATTACCATCGCGGAGCAACATAAGAATATTGTCATTCGCTGCCGCGACCATCCTCTGTGGAATGGGTTGTCCGTTTTACGGAGTCAATGCGCCGGTAAACGGATCAAAATGAAAGAAAAATACCTCGTGACGTTAATGTGGACGTGGACGAAAGCACATTCACCTCATTAAGGAGAAAGAGATCGTTATGAAGTTCAAAGCACCGGGCTTTCTCGCGCTGATTCTCGCAATTGCTGTTCTTGGACAGACCTTTTTTGTCCGGACAACCGTCGCTGACCACCAGAACGGGTCGTCCGTTGCTGCACGGATTGCTCGACTCGAAACACTGCTCGAGAGTCTGCGACAAGAGCTGAAGATACCGGCTTACTCCGCTGCCATTGTGAAAGATCAAAAAGTGATTTGGGCGAAGGGATTCGGTTATGCAGATGTTGAGAATAAGACTCCTGCAACCGAACATACCGCCTACCACCTTGCTTCGCTGACCAAAACGTTTGCGTCTACGATTCTGATGCAGTTGGTCCAGGACGGAAAGATCAAGCTGGACGATCCTGTTTCAAAGTACGGCATCACGCTCGAAAGCCCTGGTGTCATTACTGTGCGTCACTTGTTCTCACACACATCCGAGGGAAACCCCGGCGAGCAGTATCGCTATAACGGCCATCGCTTTGCAGAACTGGATAAAGTGGTTGAGAGGGCGACCGGCAAATCATTCGCAGAACTCTTAATAGCAAACATCCTCGATCCTCTAGGCATGAATGAGACGGCACCGAACGTGCCCCCGATTGTCAGCACGAAATCACCGAACGCCGCAGGCCAGGCGGCAGAGGCCGAAGTGAAAGCCGCGGTTATGGATATTATTGGGGGCTTCAATTCCGGCAACGTCGATCAAATTGAGCGGCGTCTCGCACCACATCAAAACCGCTTTCAAGGCGAGGGAGGTTTCTTAACTTCTTTTATTAATTCGGCGGAGTTGAGACAAGCTTTCCAGGCGCGTTTCAAGGTGAATATGGAGATTCGCAACCTTGAGGCAGCGGTTTACGGCGACAGCGCCATCGCGACGTTTTTTATGGGCACTACTATCACACCGCCCAATGGACCACAACGTACGGAAGGTCCGTGGAGGTGTTCATATGTCTGGAACAAACAAGACGGTGCCTGGAAGCTTGTTCATGCGCACCAGTCGCCATTGGGCAGAGCGATGATTACGGAAAAGCACCAGCAAAGATTCGACACGATCCTAAAGACACTGGCTCAACCCTATGCGCTTGATCGTGAGTTTAAGTTCACGAAAATAAGTTACCCGTCGGGGTTCAGCACTTCTGCAGGACTGATCTCAACAGTTCTTGACATGGCGAAGTATGACATTGCGATCGATCAGAACAAGTTTCTTACGAAAGAAACTCAACAACTCGCATTCACGCCCACTGTCTCAACCAGGGGTGAGTCGCTTCCCTACGGATTAGGTTGGTTTACGACGAACTACAGAGGCACGAAGCTGCTTTGGCATTACGGCTACTGGACCGGCAACTCATCTTTTATTTTGAAAGTGCCCGAGCAAAACATCACATTCATCATAATGGCGAACTCTGACAATCTCAGCCGTCCGACGGATCTCGGTTCGGGTAATGCGCTAAGTTCTCCGGTAGGCATGGCTTTCTTAAAGACGTTCGTCTTTCCAGAAAAGTTTGGCGAGAGCATTCCAGAGATCAGTTGGAACGCTCCCGTTACAGAATTGAAAAATCAGTTCAACGGGATAGCGGCTAAACCCTACGCCGATGTTTACCGCACAGACCTGGTTACAAAGGTCAGGATCTATCAAAGCACGGGACGCGCAACCGATGCCGCGCCGCTGATGAAAATGTATGGGGAGCTCTATTCCAAGCCAATCCCCGAAGACCTGGTGAAGCTGCCGGTGATTGCGCAGATCGTTCAAGTGCTGGACAACGAAGATAAGACTATGATGTTTAGTCTGGCGAGTAGTCAGGATGTGCGTGTTTTCGCTATCGGCGAAGGTCAAGGTGGTGAGATGTTTGACTACGGCTGGATCGAGGACGACAAAGGGTCACGCGTGTGGGAGATGCAAGAGGCCAAGACGGCACATGCAGGTGGTGCGGGTAAGAACAGGAAAATTGATGTGGTAATCACTCTGCCTGCGGGCAACTACAAATTGCGTTACAAATCTGACGATTCGCATGCGTTCGACCTCTGGAACAGTCTGCCGCCAGACATTAATTTCTGGGGAATCGCCATTTATAAGAAATGAGGCGAATAGTATCGCTTCATGAATCGTGGCCTGCGCGTCCCAGCAATTAAGTAGTGTATTTAGTTGAAAGGGGCTTGCACGAAAAGTAGCTAAGAACAGACATGGTCGGGCTTCGATTCTGCTCTGCAGAAGCAAATAGTTGTAAAAAACACTTTTCGTGCAAAGCCAGTTGAAAGGATTTCTCGGTGTCTCCGCTTGTCTGCGTTAAATGGCAACTCCATACGCAAAGGACGCCGAGGAACGCCAAGCACGCAGAGAAGGTCTTCACATTAAGTAAGACCCCACCAGCAATTACCGCAAGATGCACTCGACCTTGCGGTCGGCACATTCCACAGGATCACAAAAACATCCCGCTTGCTCGACGTGTTTTCTTTCTTTGAGGTGAGTCGAGCGTACCTTCGCGTCCTCAAGGGCAGTGACGGCTCGCATGAGGGTCACCATTTTGTAGTGGGGAGAGGTATGACGGGAATATTTCATAATCGGAAAAGGTATCTAGGACGGCTGCTTTGGAATATTTCTGTCTTTTCCGCGCAGTACTACTACGAACGAGGTAAAGAATGAGTCAACGAACCAGTGCGATCGCAAAGACCCTTGAAGAGGGAGCACGCGCTCTAGCCGCATTCGCATACTCACTGACCGACGAGGAGTGGCAAATGCGTCCGCTGCCGCATGATAGCCGGAAAGTGGGTGTGATCGTACATCACGTCGCGATCATTTATCCGCTTGAAGTGGAATTCGCACGCAGCGTTGCAAAGGGAGCTCCGTCTGGTATCACCGCTCGGGAGATAAATGACATGAATGCCGCCCACGCGCAACACAGTGACGCAGTGACGAAAGAGGAAACTCTGAGATTGCTTGCTAGTAACAGTGGTTCGGCTGCCGATAGCATCAGATCGTTCTCGGATGAGGAGCTTGACAGTGCAGCTCCCGTTCCCCTTTACGGCAATGCTGTGCTGACGTGTCAGTTCATTCTTGAGGATCATGCTGTGCGGCACAGTTACCATCACCTGGCTCGGCTGCAGGCCGCGCTGAAGGTCCGGGCTGCGAAGGCGTAAATCACGAGCTTGGCCGATAAAATATGAAACGGAGGTGGCCGCGGGGGCCAACGCTACGATAGCGACGAGTGTCGATGCTAACCAGAAATGAAATGAACACCTTTGTTTCCGAGTGGATTGAAGCGTGGAATGCTCGCGATCTCGTACGCGTTCTCTCCCATTATGCCAGCGACATTGAATTCTCCTCCCCGTTATTGTAGACGTCGTCGGTGAGCCGTTGGGAAGATTACAGGGGAAGGACGCGCTGCAAGCATACTGGACCAAGGCGCTCGCTCGTCTTCCATCGCTTAAGTTCAAAGTGATTGACTGTCTCTTTGGGAGTGAACAGCATCGTCATCAATTACGAACGAGAAGATGGACGATACGCCTCCGAGTGCTTTGAGTTTGGGCATGATGGAAAGGTTTTAAAATCCTCAACGCATTACGGTTGCTAAAGAGGTTTCGATGCAAGCGAAAGAAAGGCGCAAGGGGAAACCCTTTGCGCCTTCGTTTTTGCGGGAAAGGCCCTTCAGCCGGCACACCAAACAGGCTCACGGAATAAACGAGCCTCTCTCGCGGTATGTATAGCGGGAGGCATTGGGCCTTCAGTCTTATACACAAACGGGGAGAGAGATGAATACACAACTCATAAACTTAATACCAAAGATCATCGTGCTGAGTGCGATCGTGCTGTTAGTCTCAGTTGCACCAACTCAAGCCCAGTCACTGGGCAGCAGAATCAGAGTCAACATTCCATTTGACTTCAACGTCAGCGAAAAGAAACTGCCCGCGGGAGAATACTCGGTCGGTCGCGCCGTACAGTGGTCCGACGATCTAGCCGTGTCCGTCAACCATGTTAACGGCCACTCGAAAGCGATTCGATTGTCGAATGCCGTTTATAGGTCGCGTCCGAACGGGAAAGCGTTGTTAGTGTTTCATCGTTACGCTGATCAGTATTTTCTCTTCCAGGTATGGCCGGCTGGCGCAACAGATGGAAGAGAATTTCCGAAGTCCAAAAGCGAACGCGAAGCACAAAAACTTGCGAGAAATTCGGCCCCTGGAGGGGTGGCTGAGAACGTTACGTTTGAGACTGTAACGATCGTCGGAGCGTTGCAATAAGTCAGCTGAAAGACCTTAGGAGTGGAGAGATGACGATAGATCTGGACGTACAACTTGCCGGTGCCGGCGACGTGGACGCTTTCGAAAGGATCTATCGTCGTTACCATTCGCGGGTGTACTCACTCTGTTTGCGGATGGTGAGAGACAACTCGCTAGCGGAAGACTTAACCCAGGATGTTTTCATTCAACTGTATCGCAAACTGCATACATTTCGTGGCGAATCATTGATTGGTACCTGGTTGCACAAGCTGACCGTCAATCAGGTGTTAATGCACCTTCGCAAACCGCTTGTAAGGCTGGAGCGAACCGCTGACGATGAAACAACACCTGTTCAAATTGCTAAAGGAACTGCGAACCCAAGCCGCATGGCAGTGATCGATCGCATCGCGCTCAATGATGCAATTGAAAAATTGGCACCCGGTTATCGCATGGTGTTGCTGCTTCACGACGTGGAAGGCTACGAACACGAACAGATCGGCAAAATGCTCGGTTGTGCTGTGGGAACATCAAAATCGCAATTGCACAAGGCCCGCCTAAGGCTCAGAGAGATCTTAACCAATCGTCGGCACGCAAAACCGCAATCTCGAAAAGCACCGCTAACTCCCCACTTGAACTTAACCGTTCAGCAATCATAACCGTGGATGGCCCATTGGGGTCTATCAAAGCCACTTCTGAAATAACTAATTCTTAAGGAGAGTCCCGTGAGGTTTACTTCTGTAGTATTCATTTTGCTAGCTGTTGGTTTCAGCGCCCTGGCTCAGACCAGCAAAGGTTTTGTCGTCGGCAACGTCTTCGATCCTAACGAAGCAGTTATCGCCGGTGCCGAAGTGATAATTACCAACGCAAGCACCGGCGTTACTCGCAACACTGTGTCCGGATCAGATGGGAGCTTTCGCCTCGATGCTGTTGATCCCGGAACTTACAGAGTTCAAGTGAGCCAGACCGGTTTCAAAACGGCCGTCAGGGAAAACGTTGTAGTCGGTGCTTCCCAAACCGTGTCGATCACACTGCAACTCGAATTAGGTACCCAATCCCAGGTGGTGAGCGTCACCGCCGGTGCCGAAGTCATTCTGCAAACTCAGGATGGCGCGCGCGTCAACACTCTGAGCCGGCGAGAGATCACAGAACTACCGACACCGGCACTGAATCCGGCAAGTATTGTTTTCACACTTCCGGGTGTTATCGAGCCTGGCCCACTGGCAGGCGGGTTCGTCCAGGGAAATGAGTTTTCGGTAAATGGTCTGCGACCACGCTCCAACAATCAGTTGATTGATGGACTTGATAACAATGACAACTCGATAGCCGGACAAGCCTATATTCCGATTCTTCGCGAAGGATACAGCGAGGTGACGGTGTTGCAGTCTGACTATTCCGCTGAATTTGGTCGGGCTGGCGGCGCTGTCGTCAACATCATCTCGCGCAGCGGAACAAACGGCTTTCATGGTTCAGCATATGACGTGATCAACAACAGTAGGCTGAATTCGTTGACCGCGAGCCAACGAGCTGATGGCACGCGAAAGCCGGTAGTCGTTGAAAACACGTTTGGCTTCTCGCTTGGTGGTCCAATCAAAAAAGATAAACTCTTCTTCTTTGGAACGTATCAAGCCGATCGTTATAGAGCGACTACCGACGCAACTCTAAGAGTGCCCACCACAGCCGGCTTCAATGCGCTGAGAACGCTGTTTCCGGCGGGTGCGAATCCCAATCTCGACCGTTATCTAAGCATCGTCGGAAATCTTCGTGGTCAGCGCGAGATCTCGAACGTGGCGTTGGGTAACGGCCGGCCAGACATCGAGTTTGGTGAAACTAACGTTAGCAGCAGTCAGCCGGTCAACGATCATCAATTTCTTTCGCGGGTTGATTGGACACCCACGCAAAGCGATAGCTTCGCCTTCCGTTACGTTTTTGATGATCAAGTTTTCAATAATCAGTTTCCCAATGCATCCTTCCCGGGATTTGAAGTTGATGTGCCGAGCCGTGTGCAGAATTTCTTTTTTAACTACACACGAAGTTTTTCATCGCGCCTGACCAATGAGGTGCGGTTTGGTTTTGGTCGCTCGAGTTCGCAGTTTGCCCCGCGAGATCCGGCGGTCGGAGCTAGCGGTCCCGTGTTTAGTTTTACCGGTGCCGGTCTGGGCCAGGGAATTACGGCAGTAGGTCTGCCGGCAGGATTCCCTCAGGGTCGTCTCTTCGATAATTATCAAGTTCAGGACACTCTCTCGTACACCGTCGGTAATCACACTCTACGATTTGGCGGCGATGTGAACATCCAGCGTTCTCGGCAGGAGATTCCGTTCAACTCGCGAGGTGTTTTGACCTTTGCCGGAGGAGGCGGCTTCAACGCGTTTGGAAATTTTGTGGATCAGTTTTCCGGGCGCGGCGGCGCCGGTGCGGCGATTCAGTTTGGCAGTCCGGTAATTTTCCCAAACGCCGTTTACCAGAACTACTTCATCAACGATAGCTGGCGCGTTAGGGAAAATCTGACGTTAAACCTGGGATTGCGGTATGAGAACTACGGCACGCCATTCAACGCCATTCCCTTTCCCGCTTTTGCTGGTTTCGAGCAACCGGTTGAGACCGTTGCTCTCCAAAGACGCGATGACAATAACTTCGCGCCGCGGTTCAGTTTTGCTTATCAACCGCACTTCTTCAAGGCTTTCTTCGGCGACGGCAAGACAGTCTTGCGTGGTGGCTTTGCAGTCAACTACGATTTTTTCTTCAACAACATTCTGGCGAACACGGCCGCCACAGTGCCGAATTCCTTTGGTGTGACAAACTTCGGCGTTTCCTTGCCGGCCGAGACTGATCCGCGTGGTATCGCGAAGTTCGGCGTTGGCTCTCTACCAACAACAGGTACTCCCGATCCGTTCGCAACCATCAATACGATTCCCACTGATCTCGTGAACCCTAAGACTTATGTTTACAACTTCAGCATTCAACGCGAACTACCATTCAATTTAATTGCGGATGTAGCGTATGTAGGCTCGCGTGGAACGCGTCTGTTCATTAACGAGCAACTGAATCCCGGTGTCGGTGGTTTCGATACGCTCATCAGGGCGTTCTCGAATCGCGGTTCCGTGATTGCCCGCACCAATGGAGGTGATTCCAGCTACAACTCGTTGCAAACGCGGCTCGATCGTGGCTTTAGCTACGGTTTGCTGATGCGCTTTGCTTACACATTCTCGAAAGCCATAGACAACGTTAACAGTGAGGTGTTTACGACCACTGGTGGCACCAGTGTTGGATCAGATCCATTCAATCGTAGGGTTGACCGAAGCGTAGCGTCGTTTGACGTACCACACCGCTTCGTGGCGACGTTCATCTACGATGTCCCGAGTCCGATCAAAAACGGACTTGGTCGAGCGTTGCTAGGCAGTTATTCGATTGCCGGCACGTACCGGTTGCAATCAGGGAATGCGCAGTCGCCATTCGTCGGTGGTATAGATCTGAATGGCGATGGCAGTGCGTTTAACGATCGGCCCGCCATTAGCAATCCAAACGCGCCTCTGAACTCGGTCGGTTTTTCAAATGCTATCTCCGGTGTGAATTCGCCGACCGGCTTCTCAGACGTCAACGGTAATCCGGTCAATGCTTCGGATGTTCGGTTCCTGGTTAGTGAGTCGATCCGTAGCGGTCTTGCAGGTCGCAATATCCTCCGCGGACCGAGACAGAACCGATTGGATCTGAGTTTAACCAAATCGATCGATTTTGGTTTCACGAAACTGGAGGCCGATCGTTTCGAGATACGTTTCGATTACTTTAACTCATTGAACACCCCGCAATTTGCCCCGGGAACGGGCGATGTGACGGATTCTACGTTCAACGACTTCCGGTTTAATACCGGCAATCTGAACATCGGCAACGTCAACGCCGGACGTATCGGTCAGTTTCAGCTTCGATACGTTTTCTAAGAGGCCTGAAATCGCGTTTCTCGCGCAAGGGCGCAAAGTCAAGACCTGCGGCAGCCGGAGGTCTTCCTTTGCGCCTTTGCAACTTTGCAGACGCTAATTGCTTTGACAAAAAGTGAGTTTTGGGAAGTCTTCTGTGCGGTACCTCTGTGGATCTCTGCGCGCTGTGCGGTTAACCGTCATTTCTACGCAGAGGCCGCAGAGAAAACCAATCAGATATGCGTTTTTGCGCTTTGCAGACTCTAATCATTGATTTCTCAGTGCAACTTCCATGTTCTCTGTGCGTTATTGCGCTGAACTAGTTAACCACAGTTTCACAGAGACCGCGGGGCTTGCACGGAGAAGAGCAATACCATGAGTTTTTGTGAAGCTAACCACAATTTCCGGCCTCGGCGGGAATAACTTTGGGTCTCTTGGAGTATAGAACTCTGAAGAGCAGGGGATGACACGAAGCTGGCTTGCCGGGGGCAGGCAAGCTTCAAAGGTAAGCGCACTGTAGCTTCATTTGGGAGGAGACTTTGCGAGCAACGGTGCGCTTACCTGTCTAATTGAAAGGTTCGTCTTGACTTCCAACTGCGCGTGAAACAAACTCCTTACACCCTTAGAGTCTGTTCCACGAGTAGCATGAGCCAGCCTGGACCATCCGCGGGAACCAACGAACTCCCTTCTCCTTCGGAAGTCGTCACGCAGCGAGAGAGAACCGAGGCCTTGCGGTGGCGATCTGTCTTTGAAAACTCCGCTATCGGGGTTGCACTTGCCGATGCGAATGGACGAGTGCTTGCTACCAATGCCGCCTTTCAGAGGATGCTCGGTTATTCTGAGAGTGAATTTGAAGGCATGGCGTTTCTCGAGATCACTCATGCCGATTACCGCGAACATAACTGGGCTCTCTTCAATGAACTGCTGGAAGGAAAACGCGACCAGTTTCAAATTGAGAAGCAGTATTGGCGGAAAGATGGCACTCTTGTCTGGGTGAGAAACAACGTCTCGGTTGTACCACACACCGAAAACACACCTCGCTACGTCCTCGCACTCTCCGAAGACATCACGGAACGAAAACGAGCCGAAGAGGCTCTTGAACTAAGCGAAGAGCGTGCTGGTCTCATCCTCAATTCCGCTGCTGAAGGTATTTTTGGCTGTGATTCGCACGGAACCTGTCTCTACTGCAACTCAACCGCAGTTCAGTTGCTTGGATACGACGATCCACAGGAATTGCTCGGCAAGAACATGCACGAGCTCGAACACCACACCCGACAAAACGGTAGGCCTTTTCCCATCGAGGAGTGTCCCATTTATTTGGGCTTCCTCGAAAACCGTGGCGTCCACATTGACGATGACATTTTTTGGAGGAAAGACGGAACGAGCTTCCCTGTTGAGTATTGGTCTCACCCGCTCTTGCGGGACGGGAAAACGGTGGGTGCGGTGGTGACGTTTTTTGATATTACTGAACGCCGGCGCGCTGAAGAAGTTCTACGGAAGAGCGAGGAGCGTAAGTGCACGCTGCTCGAGATTAATAACGCCATCATCAACAATCTCACTCAGGAAGCACTCTTCGCTTCGGCCTACGAAGCCATTCGCGGCGTGGTCCCATTCGATCGCGCCGCCTTCCTGTTTTATCAGCCGGAATCGAAAACACTAAGACTTGTTTCGATGTGCAGCGCTGCTGAATCTGAGTTCTTCCGTGTTGGGAAAGAATACCAATTGGCAGACAGCCGCGTTTCGGCATGGGTACTCGAGCACCAGCAGGTAATGACTCGCGGGGACGTCCCCAGTCAAGAACAGAAGTCGATCGGTGAAATGCAACTTGTTGAAGAAGGTATTCAATCCTACTGCGTTGTACCACTCGTGGCGATGGGGACGAGCATTGGTACCTTTACCCTTTGGAGTGATGAGAAGAATCGATACACGCAGGAAGATGCCGAGTTGTTGCGCGAGGTCGCCAATCAGATCGCAATAGCTATCGCAAACATGCAATCGTATGAAGAGATCAAGGCGCTGAAAGGAAGACTTGAGAAAGAAAACGTGTACCTCCAGGAGGAGATTCGAACGGTACACAACTTCGAGGAAATAGTCGGCAACAGTCCCGTCCTGCTCGAGCTGCTGAGAAAAGTCGATCAAGTCGCTCCTACAGACTCCAGCGTACTTATCTTTGGAGAAACCGGCACAGGAAAGGAATTGATCGCACGCGCTATACACGATCGCAGTAATCGAAAAGACCGTCCTTTAGTAAAAGTGAACTGTAGCGCGATCTCGGCGGGACTAGTTGAAAGTGAACTCTTCGGTCATGTGAAAGGTGCTTTTACCGGTGCTTTCGAGCGACGTGTTGGTCGTTTTGAACTAGCCGACGGAGGAACCATCTTTTTGGATGAGGTTGGCGAGTTGCCACTGGAAACGCAAGTCAAGCTGTTGCGCGTGCTTCAGGAACGGGAGTTTGAACCCGTTGGAAGTAATCGCTCGATTCGGGTTGATGTACGAATTATCTGTGCCACCAATCGCAACCTCCAGGACTCAATAAACGAAGGCACGTTTCGTTCAGATCTTTATTATCGTTTGAATGTCTTCCCGCTGGAGGTGCCACCGCTACGCGAACGTAGCGACGATATTCCCCAGTTGGCGATGTTCTTTCTTACCCGATTTGCGCGAAACCTCGGGAAAAAAATAGATGGTATCTCTAACGCCGCCACAGAAAAACTCACGCATTACTCCTGGCCCGGTAACGTGCGCGAGCTCCAAAATCTCATCGAACGCGCACTAATTCTTTGTAACGGACCCATATTGGAGTTGGAAAACGATCTGACGAATGTCTCAGCGTCTCTGGTGATTGCGGAAGTTACTCATGGCGAACCGCCTCAACTCAAAACCTTGCAGGAAGTTGAGCGCGAACACATTCTTGCCGCGTTACAGGAAACCAATGGTGTAATCGAGGGAGCTCATGGTGCAGCCAAATTGCTGGGCTTGCATCCGAACACGTTGAGACACCGGATGGAAAAACTTGGGATCAAACGAACAGCCCACCGCATTTCGTAGTCCACCCAAAAAGTGCTGTCCTGTGCCCCACCAAATACGGTAGCTGTCTAAACAAGCATCCGCATAATCGAACTAGCATCGCGTGTTGTACGGCGTCCCAAGTCTCACATCTTCAACACTTCCAATAAAAACTAAATACAGCGAAGACCAACGGCTCCTGCGGCACAGCGTCTGCACTCCGGCAACGCGATGAAGAATCCAGTTTGTACCAAGGGCGGCGCCGGGTGGACCACCGTTCACCCGCGCAATCCGTCTGCTACCGCTTCTGACCCCGTTCTTCGAGAGGTTCTTTATGCAACGCCAGAAGCAAGCGATTCCAAGGAAAGACCTCCCCTTCATACCTGATTACAAACAATAAAGGAGATTTTAGGATGAGTAAGTTAAAGAGCTTTTTTGCGGTGGCCTGCTGTAGCCTCGCCATCGCGTTCATGATCCTGGCTGGAAAGGTTGAAGGCCATGAATCAATCAATCTTCCTTACCCGTTATCATCGGCACCGATCGGAGTGAACGACAATACGCCGGCGGATTTCGTGGCACCGATAGTGTTTCAGGCGGCGGGACCAAACATCGCTTCCATTCAAGGTGCTGTCACAGAGTTTCGTAATGCATTGGGCGATCTGAACGGCATCACGGCAGACGAGTTCCCGGGCGGTCGGCGGGAAATCAATTGGGATGGAGCACCGCCAACTGACGTCACGACGCCTCCAGTAAACCCACTAAACACATTTCTCAATAACCGGGGTGCTCAGTTCATCACACCCGGAACTGGATTCTCACAAGGGCCGGCTTCCGGTGGACCACAAGGCGGCTTTGCAACGCTATTCGATAATCCGACCTACGCCACCGAGTTTAGGGCTTTTAGCAATGCACGCCTATTCACACCCGTCGGCAGCAATATCACGGACACGCTTTTCTTTGTTGCCGGTTCAAATGGATCAGTTGAGGCAACGGTAAATGGTTTTGGGGCGATCTTCAGCGACGTGGATCAACCTGATGGCGATGGGCCGGGGACAAAACGCGGCAACCGCGGATCGAGCACGTTAATTCAGTTTTTCGGCGTCGATGGCCGCGTCCTGTTCAGCGGTTTTGTTCCGGCGTCACCCCGCAATGCTGGCTTTTCCTTTCTAGCCGTCAAGTTTAACGACGCGCGAATCGCTCGCGTGAGAATTACAGCAGGCGATGTCGCACCAGGTCCCAACGATGATGCTATCAATGACGTCGTGATGATGGATGACTTCATCTACGGAGAGCCGCATCCGGCGCCGTAAAGGTAACACCACAGCAAGGTCTGCTCACACCGATGTGGACCTTGCTTTCCCCTCCACGCAACGGGAGCCCCATGATTTTGTAGAAGAGAGAAGTCGCGACAAATTTCAAGAGAGATACGCATGTTGAAGATTACAAGGGCAGTTTCGTCGAAACAGGAGGCTACGTTGCAGTTGGACGGGCGGGTTGGAGGACTGTGGGTTGGGCTACTGAAAGAGTCGGCAGAGTCAGTGCTCAATGAAGGCCTAAGACTCACTGTTGATTTGAAGAATATTTCTTTCATTGATTGCGAGGGAGTCGCGCTGCTGAGGAGTCTCATAAATCGCGGTGCGGATCCAATAAATGCACCGTTGTTTGTGGCTGAGCAGATCAAGCGGTGCAACGATGATGAGAGATAGTACCAGCCATGGAGACCGCGTATGAATTCATTAATTCCGGTTTTTGAGGAAACGGTCCTGCCGCATCTCGATGCAGCATACAATCTCGCTCGCTGGCTTACGCGCAACGAACGAGATGCTGACGATGTTGTCCAGGAGTCGTTCCTGCGTGCTCTCCGCCACTTCAAGTCATTTAAAGGCGGCGATGCGCGGCCGTGGTTACTGGCCATTGTCCGGAATACCTATTACACCTGGCTGAAGCACAATAGATTACCAGAAGAAGAGATCCTTCTCGATGAGGCCAAACATCCTCACAGTGATGACAGTTCTAACCCGGAACAACTGTTGTTGCGGGAGAGGGACCGGCAGATTCTCAGAAGCGCCTTACGGCGGCTGCCTCCTGAGTTTCTCGAAGTCATCGTGCTGAGAGAATTTGAAGAACTATCATACAAACAGATCGCCGAGGTGATTCACGTTCCGAGCGGCACAGTGATGTCGCGATTAGCTCGCGCTCGCAGACGTCTGGCGGCGATAATTTCAAATTGTCATAACAAAAAAGCTTCTGCGAACTAGACTGTCGAGCTAATAGTAGCTTTGCATAAATAGTAGTAGTATCTGCCTTTGTCACCATTCTCTGCGAACCTCGGCGATCTCAGCTACTCTGCGGTAAAAGAACCGCGAACCAGATAGACCTCAGAGATGCGAGAACTACGGGCTTCGCCATCTGAAGAACGACTTCGAGAAGCCGCTAATAGCGTGTGATTAGCGCCTTTACGTGGTGCTTCCTGGTGACGAAGTCTGAGTGGTCGACTCAACGTTCGACTCTCCCTTTGCCTCTACTCGCAGCGCTGAACGAACCTGCCTCAACAAAGCGTGTGGCGCACGATAGTAGAGGGAGTTCTGCTTGAGATCGAAACGTAATGTGAGTTGATTTCGATAAAAGAGGTTGCAGTCTTTACATTGGTCCAGGTGCTGGTGAAGCTCTGATGCCTGAAGTTGGTCCAGCTCGTCATCAATGTATGGATGGATCAGTTCTGGTGCTCTTTGACAATTCAACTTATAACCTCCGCGTACTTGTGATTTGTAAGAGCCAACTGTGCCGCTTGCCTCCACCGCTGGACGAGATCACTTCCCGCGGTAGTTCAGTAATTCCCAAGTTTTATGCGTCGAAATACGGTAAGACTACCTTTATAAAACCCCGTGAGCCTGTTCGCATCCTGCAATAACGATGGAGTGCAGTCGCGAGCTACCAATGAATACCGCTGTCGCATGCCTTTTATTCCCAAAACATGACGAACAGGTGTGAAGACCCGATCCATAGGCAGAAAACAGGTAGTTCGCGTTACTGTGGCAACCCAGTTCGCTTCAGAAAATGGGGCGAAACGCGGCGCATTTTTCCATCGGCGAAGGTCAAGGCGGGCAGATGTTTGACGTCGCTGGATAGAAGACGACAAAGGGTCACGTGTATGGGAGATGCAAGAGTCCAAGACCACACATGCAGGTTGGGCGAGTAAGAACAGGAAAGTTGATGTGGTAATCACTCTGCCCGCCTGCAACTACAAGTTGCGATACAAATCGGATGATTCGCATGCGTTCGACTTGAACGATCCCGCCCGACATTAATTTTTGGGGAATTGCTGTTTATAAGAAATGAGCGGATAGCTATCGCTGGTCCAGTCCCGCGCGCTTCAGGAGTTCCGCAAAGCGCGGGTCGGAACGCAGACTGTCATATCTGGGATCAACTTTCAGTCGTACCAATATGCCATCGTGTTCTTTCTGCGCCCTTTCAAGCCAGGTAAACGCCTGATCCTTGTCTCCCAGCGCCGCGTATATTGCCGCAACGGCAGCAGGTGAAACGTAACGATCGTTTGACATCTGCTGCAACTCGTTGAGAATTTTCTGCGCATCCGCTCGTTTTCCAGCCAAAGCGTACGCCCGTGCCAGCGCTGCGACTCCGAGCGGTTTGCGCTCCGTCAGAGTCACTACTTGTTTGAACTCAGCTATAGCCTCGTTATACTTCGCCTGCTGCTCGTAAGCTAGACCAAGACGATGATGCGCGAGAATAAAGTTCGGATCCATCTCCAGAGTTTTCCTTAACTGTTGCTCGCTTTCCTCGGGTCGACGAGCAGTGAGGAGCACCCATCCAACTGTCATATTAATCGGAAGAGAGAGTGGGTCGAGTTCCTGAGCGCGTCTAATTTGCACTAAAGCTTCGTCGAACCGGCCCAAAGACATTAAGTAGACGGCGTACCATGACGGTGCGGTTGGATACTTCGGGTTTAACTCAATAGCACGTTTGTATTCCTGTTCAATGGTCGTCCATTCACGGTCGTAATATTTTGCGTGGGCCAACGACGCATGCGCCTCAGCGAGAGTGTCATCAATTTCTAATGCTTTGAGTGCAGCTGTTTTCGCTTTTGGCAATGCCTCTGCGGGTGGTATTCCTCCGGTCGCATCTGGAGCTCCCAAAAGAATGTAAGAATCGGCGAGACCGCTGTATGCGAGAGCGAAGCCGGCGTCTTTTTCGATCGCCTGTTGAAAATAGTCGATGGATTTCAGCAGTCCTTCCTCGCTTCGTTTGTTCCAATAGAATCGTCCTCGTAGATAAAGCTGGTACGCTTCGTTGCTTTCAGTGTAGTGCTTGGCAAGCCCCTTCTCTTCTCCAGAGACTTTGAGCTTCAGATTTTCGACAATCTCGCGCGCGATCTGCCGTTGAGTTGCCAATAGGTCCGACATCTTCCGTTCGTATTGCTCGCCCCAAAGCAACTTGTTAGTTCTCGCATCAACAAGTTCGATACTGATCGTCAGAATGTCACCCCGTTGGACCATTCGCCCCGACATTACTGCACTGACGCTCAACTCTGCCGCGATCTTCTGCGGGTCTACCTCCTTCCCTTTGTAGCGAAGGACAGTGCTGGTCGGACTGACTTTCAAGTTCGGCAGTTGCGACAACCGGTAAATTAGAGATTCAGTCAAACCATCCGAAAGGTATTCCGAATCTAAATCATTGCTTTTGTTTACGAAGGGCAACACCGCGATTGAATCAATCGGGCCAGTATCAGCACGCTTGAAATACAAGAACGCTCCTGTGGCTATGGTAACTAACGCCATAAGCGCAAAGGCCATCCACTTGCGCGACACTCCACGCGTTCCGGTCATTGCTGCGTGTGGGTGTAATACTGTTGTTGGACCAGTTGTACGACTCACGTTCTCCGCAGTTGCGTGAGGAAGAATGCTTGTATCGGCCTCGGGCGAATCTGCGCCGAATCGTGCGGTCCCAGCTTCTCCGTTTGGAGCAAGCGAATCGCTCACGAGCGCTGTGCCGTCTGCGCGGCAGAACACGAGCGAGTCGTCAGTTTCAACGCGATTACATTCAGGGCAGCGTTTCACGCGTTTATTCCGGCAGATTTAGGCGTTTCACGAGTGCCGCAAATCGTCGATCGCCACGCAACGGCCGCCAATACGTGTCGACATTCATTCGAAATAATTCCCAATCCCGCACTTCAAACGCCTTATTAAGCTCTGCAAAGGCCTTATCCGTTTCACCAAGTGCGCCGTAGATGGCCGCGATGCGGCATGTGGGAACGTATTGCGTCTTCGCGATATCGCGAAATCTTCCTATCATTTCTTCAGCCTTGTCCCGCTGTCCGGCTTTCGCATACGCAATGCCGGCATCACGAAGCGCAAACTGGTTTCTAGGATCGACTTGCAACCACTGTTCGGAAATGGAGATCGCCTGATCATACATTCCCAATTCTGAAGAAACCTGACTCAGGATCCAACGTCCGAGTGGATGGCTTGGATCCAGATCATAGGTCTTCCGAGCTTGTTCGATACCATTGTCTTTCAGCCCGGTGACGACATAGGCCCAAGCCAGAGTTGCGCCCATATTTATATCGAGAGGTTCGAGATCCAAACCTCGCTTTATCTCAGCGATCGCTTCGTCATGTCGTCCTACGGGCGCGAGATAGATTTGGCCGTATCGAAAATGGGCAGTCGAATTATTTGGGTCAAGCTCTATAGCACGCTTGAAGGAGCGTTCGGCTTCGGCCCAATTCCAGTCAGAGATAACCAGCGAGTACGCCAGGAACGTGTGAGCCTCAGCGAGCGTTGGATCGAGCCTGAGAGCTTCTTGCGCCGCCGCCTTGGCTTGCGGAAAAGCCTCCTTAGGCGAGAGATACGGATAGGCCGGCATACTGCCATAAGCTTCGGAAACCCTCGCATGGGCCAACGCGAATTTGGGGTCGAGCTTGATTGCCTGTTGAAAATAATCGATACCGCGAAGTATGTCGTCCCTGGTGCGCTTCGCGAAGCTGTATCGACCTTTTAGGTAAAGCTGATAAGCCTCATTGCTGTCTGTGTAACGTTTGGTAATACCTCTTGCATCGGTACCTGTCAGTCTCAACTCGAGTTTTTGAGTAATGGTGGCCGCAATTTCGCGCTGAGTCGCGAGCAGATCAGACATCTTGCGGTCGTACTGTTCAGCCCAGATCAGTTTTCTGGTCCTCGAGTCGACCAGTTCAACGCTTATTGTGAGGTCTTCACCCCGCTGAGAAACCCTGCCGGACATGACAGCATCAACCTCAAGTTCTTTCGCGATCTGATTTATCTCCGTCTCACTTCCTTTGTACCTCATGACGGAACTCGTCGGACTAACCTTCAGATTGGGCAGTTGCGACAAACGATAGATCAATGATTCGGCCAGACCGTCCGAAAGGTATTCCGTGTCGGCATCTGTACTCTTGTTTTGAAACGGCAAAACCGCAATCGATTCAATTCCGTTCGTTCGACTGCGGGTCCAATAGATATAGCCAAAAGCGCCAATGATAACCAGCGCCACGCCAACCGCCGCGAGCGCAACGGCTCGCCGCTTCGGTTTAGCAAGGCCGCGCGTCGCTTGAAGCTGACCCGGTTGTAAGACCGTTGTTGGTCCTGTGCCTCGACTGATTTCAGGAGTCGTTGGTGCTTGAGGAAGGAGATTAGTATGGGTCTCGCTCGACACTGAGCCCGAGCCAAACTTTGCGGTGGCCACATCACCGCTCGAAACGTTTATGAGCGCGACACCATCTGCTCGACAGAACGCTAGGTTGTCGTCGGCTTCAAGTCGATTACATTGGGGGCAGCGTTTCACAGTAAATTGGGAGAATTCCGCTCACAGCTTCAAAAAGCAGTCTACAGGTCACCCATGAATTATGAAACACAAATTCCTCTCCTGGCATCTGATAACATAAGGCCGAAAACACAAGTCAATGTCGAAGACCAATTTAGCGATTACATGCGCTTTTACTTGCCGGCGTTTCGGCTGGCTTTGCTTTGTGCATGTCATTTATCCATTACTCAACCTGGGGAGTTTATTCCACCAGACGCGTTCCGCGAGTTTCAAGAAGCGTCGGCTATACGAACTGTGCCATTAGCTATCGTACTTGGGATTTCTAGTTTGGTACTGACCTTAATCACTGCAATTCGTGGCTTACCGAATGTTCCCCGATCCGTTATTTGGATCGCTGTGATCCTCGCAGCGATTCCCTGGAAAGCAACACCGACGCTACTGGATACTACAGCCGGCCAGTCAACGATCCGCGACAGGCAAGGTTGCGTGGGACACTGTGGTCCAATGCTTTGGGCCAGTACTCGTTTCACACATCAAACCAGCGCACTACGGCGACGTAAGTTCTCCGCCGGCGATACACATTCACGTTCATCTACAACCGCCCGATATTTCCGACCATTGGGTCGAATCGTTTTACTTTGAAGACGATCCCCGGCTTCGGATCGAAAATCCCAATCGAAACCGCGAGTTGGGCCGTTTTTCAAATATCCTCAGTCTTTCATCAAGCGACACTGGTGTGCTGAAAGGGGTTCGAGACTTTCGCGTTGATCCGGTATTAGCTGAGCGCAATAAAGTTTAGTTGCGGATCAGGAAGCGCTGAAAGTCTTTGTGGCAATGCGACTGCGGTAACGTGCTGGCGTCGTTCCCACAGTTCGAGTGAAAGCGCGCCTTAATAGATCCGCATTTACGAATCCACAACCGCGGTCTGTATTAACCATTGCGATAGCGATTGATCACGGGTTAAGCGAGTGGAGACGCCACAAACTAGAAGGACAGAATCTATGGTTCCTTTTACCTCAGGAAGACGACATTGAGCGAGAAAAGAAAACATGCCTCCCTCGCCCTCAACTGCCAATTCCCTTCCCGTCGTGGCGATCTCTAGCGAATAGATCTTTTTTCCGGCGGCCCCTTAACGGTCTGCGAATTGGTTTGCTTGCCTCCAAGAAGTATTTAATATTCGGTCCATGAGCAGGAGCGAAAACCTCGAGTGTAGCCAGGGTGTTTGATATTGTGTTGGCAAAGGTACATCTTGCTTGTATTTCTGGTTGGTGAATGTCATGAGGAGATGGTCCAATGAAGCATGAATTTCCCGCAGCAGTGCCCGAGATTCCTGTGAACGAAATGAACGCGGCACTGGGTTACTATCAAGACAAACTCGGTTTCACCGTAGATTGGGGTGGGGCTGACGGTGGAATTGCGGGCATATCAAAGGGCGCGTGCAGGATCTTCCTCACCGACCCTGATTTCCGTGCGCACCATGGCAACGCGGCGCCGGTGATGATCTGGCTCAACCTCGACAGCGAGGAAGAGGTAGATGAGATGTTTCTGATCTGGAACGACAGCGGCGCAAGAATCATATCTCCTCCGGAGTCGAAGCCGTGGAAGCTGCACGAATTCACAGCGTCCGACCTGGACGGTAATCTTTTCCGTGTTTTTTATGATTTCTCGCAGAAATGAATTATTGCTATTCGGTTTTGCAACACGAATGAAACCGCGTTTGAATATCCAAAATGGTATAAAGCACCAACAATCTCCCTCTCATCCCCTGAAGTTGAAGGTTTCAGTTCGCCAGGTTTAGTGCAAGGCGGCGGCATGTACAAGGCGTTTATTCTTCTCTTCTCTCTGGTCCTCTTCAGTTGCTCTGCAGCACAGACGGTTGGGCAGGTACCACCTACCAAAACTGAACAGTTGTTACAGGAAGGAATCGAACTCACGGGTTCTGGACAATTCGCGCAGGCAGTACGCGCTTTCGAAGAAGCGATTAAATTGAACCCGGATTACGCTGATGCCTACGCAGCGTTGGGGAGAACGTATTTCAAGATGCGAGAGTGGCGCAAGGCGGTTGATAACCTTCACCGGGCGGCTGCGTTGAAAGCAACACTGCGACAACTTGAGACTCAAGTCAATAAGCCTGCGGCATTAGAACCAACCAGACCACCAACGCAACCCTCGCCAGCAACACAAGATGCGAAGACGACGGTTGACGTCTCGCCTGTGAAGATCGAGACTACGAGTACGCCTGAAGAAAAGCAGGAACCAGCTGTCAACAGCGTCTCATTGAACGCATCACCAACGCCGTCACCAATTGCAAATGAAAGCGTCAGTCCGGTACCACTTAATCCACCGAGCGAGGACGTTTCGCTAACAAAGGTCTATCGCGTTGGCCCAGGCGATGTCCTGGACGTTCGTATCAACGAGGCTCAGCCGCAACAATCCACACTTTTTACAGTTACGCCGGCGGGCCTCCTTGAACACCCGCTCCTTGCGGAACCGCTGAACGTTTCGACACTTACCACCGAACAAATCCAGACAAGGATTGAAAACGATTTGAAAAAGCGCGCAGTGATCGAAGAACCAACAGTGACCGTTGGCGTGCGCGATTACGCGAGTCACTCGGTTCTGGTAAGCGGGTTGGTAAAAGACTCCGGGACCAAGTTCTTACGACGTGAGGCGATTCCGCTTTACGTGGTCGTAGCGGATGCTCAGCCTCTGCCTGAAGCAGCGAAAGTGACCGTGATGCGTAACGAACTAAACCAGATATTCGAAATCGAGCTTACAAACGTGGCACAGATGGATCTGCTCGTGCGTCCCGGAGACGTTGTCAATCTCCAACCGAATGAAACGCAGTTCATTTACATTGGCGGCGAAGTCAAAGATCCCGGTGAGAAGATCTTTCGTCGCGGTTTAAAGCTGACACAGGCGATCATTTCCGCGGGAGGCGTAACGTCAAAGTCGAAGGTGGCAGAGATTGGCCGCGACGACGGCCGCGGATTTCTGGTCAAAACGAGATACAGATTAAAAGACATTCAGACTGGTAAAACTATGGATCCCTTGGTAAACGCGGGCGATCGAATAATGATACTGCGGTAATTTAGGGATCCGGTTCATTGGCGATCGTGCTTTTTGTTTTTCTTCTGGTACTGCTCGAAAAACTTAAATACGACTTCTTTCTGCTTGGGCGGCCCACCAAGTCGATCATGGTTAAAGTCGTATTTCTTCATCTCATCGTACGCTTGTTCTGCGGTCCAATCGTCATGGGTAATTCGGTAAACCGCCGTCATTGCTCCAGTGCGATTGCTGCCCGCCTCTACAATGCACATAAACGGGACCGTTCTTAGGATCATTTACGAGACGAAGAAAATACTCGGTCTGTTCCTTTGTAGCCGGCTGATAGGGTTTAAACGGCAGGTTGAAATATTCCAGACCCAGTTCCCTGGCCCATTGACGTTCCGCGGCTACGAAATCTCGTCGCAAGTCAATTATTGTTTTCACTCCCATGGCTTTCAAAGCTGCTAAGTGAGCGCGGTGAGGTTGTGAGCCCCGAAAGTAGTTGTCGTTGACTTTGCCGAAGTTCTTAATTTTCGCCGGAGTGACGACTTTTTGCGCTGATACGATAGCGCCCGTTAGAACCACCGTCAGCAGAACTCCTGCCACTGCCAGCCGCTTCAAGTTGTGAACCTGCTGTTGACTGATCGTCATCTTCTCTCCACGATTTAGTTCTAAGCTAGCGCCAGAATAGCCAAATTCGCGAATTTAGTTTAGTCCCAAATGAAATGGGTGATGCGGCGATAACGCGATAGAGTGAGTCTCTGCTCGGACGATCAGGGGTTTCGTGAAAAGACGAGGAAGCGCAAAATCTTCCCCACAGGAGGCCACATATGAAGTTTTTTGTCGCTGGAGAAACGGGAGCAGTCGGCCGTCCGCTGATCGCGGAATTGCGTGCAAAAGGGCACACCATAGTTACTCACACCAATTAACGAAGTTGTTCGATTGGATTTTAAGGAGAAGTTTCATGAAAAGTATCGCTTTTTTACTACTTGCAATTACAACGATGGCCGGCGTTGCCGCCTTGACAGCGACTGCGTCCCGACCAACTACTGACGACACCGCTCCGATATTCGTCACTGAGATTCCCAAGGGATACCGCGACTGGAGGTTGGTCTCGGTGGCCCACGAAGAAGGTAACCTCAACGACATCCGTGCCATTCTCGGAAACGACATAGCAATCACGGCCTATCGCGAAGGGAAACTTCCGTTCCCGGAAGGCGCCATCATCGGCCGAATAGCCTGGAGGCACGTCCCGTCGGAGGAGAACAATAAAGCCTTTGGCCGTGCTCAGTCTTTCGTTCCAGGTGAGGCTCCGCCCTGGTACCTGCAATTCATGGTCAAAGACTCGAAGAAGTACGCGGCAACAGACGGCTGGGGTTACGCGCAATTTGACAAGGAAGGTAAACCGGGCCCGGAGTCGGATATGAAAAAGTGCCACCCCTGTCACCAGGCGATCAGACACCGCGACTTCGTTTTCACGCGATACGAACCATGAAATAGTCGATCGCTATGTTTAGAAGGACGGGTCTTACAAGTTTCACAGAGGAGCTTGCACAAAAAGTCGCATATCGGATTCATTTTCTCTGCGACCCTCTGTGTATCTTTGCTGCCTTTGCGTAGAAAAGACGGTTACACTCAGAGAAAGCAGAGTACACAGAGGACCGCAGAGAAGACTCCTCCTGAAACCTACTTTTTGTGCAAAGCATCACAGAGGAGAACAAACAAATGACTGAACTGGATAAAGTACAACCTGACATGAAGCTGGAGGTCGTGTTTCTGGGCGTTTCCGACGTCGACCGCGCAAAAGCTTTCTACGAGAAACTCGGCTGGCGGCTCGACATCGACGTTGCGGGCGGCGACTTCCGCGGCGTGCAGATGACGCCTCACAACTCGGACGCCTCGATCATCTTCGGCAAGGGAATCACTCCGGCCAAAGACTGCTCGGCACAACTTGTGCTTGCAGTGAACGACATCGACGCCGCGCGCAGCGACCTTATTGGCCGCGGCGTCGATGTGAGCGAGGTCTTCCACTTCGCGGCTGGTCCATTCAACAACACAGTGGAGAACCCGCGCGTCGCCGGGCGCGACCCGGAGAACCGTTCTTACTTCACGTTTGCCTCGTTCGAAGATCCGGATGGAAACAATTGGCTCTTGCAGGAGATCTCGATGCGGATTCCGGGACGCGAATGGAAGTCGGCAGCACGAGCCGGTGACGTCGCAGCTCTCGCAGATCTCCTGCACGAGACGGCTGAGCACCACGACCACTTTGAAAAGACGCACGGTGAACACCAATGGTGGGACTGGTACGCGCCTTACCTGAGCGCTCGTCAGAACGGCAGCACGCCAGAAGAAGCAGCGGCGGCGGCCGATCGTCACATGGACGAACTTCTTCCTGCGCGATGATGCAGTCATACGCAGAAATGTAGGAATCGACACAATGAGAGAGTTCGACGCGATCATCATCGGCGCGGGCCAGGCTGGTCCTGCGCTGGCCCAACGTCTGACTGACGCCGGCATGACAGTGGCCTTCGTTGAACGGAAGCTTTTTGGCGGGACGTGCGTGAATACTGGCTGTACGCCGACGAAGACGCTCATCGCCAGCGCCTACGCCGCACACCTCGCGCGCCGCGCCGCAGACTACGGCGTCCTACTCGAAGGCGCGGTCCGCGTCGATATGAAGCGGGTCAAAGCGCGCGCCGACACGGTGGTCGGGGAGTCGCGCACGGGAGTGGAGAAGCGTTTGCGCGGCATGGACGGTTGCACCGTGATCCAAGGTCACGCCCGCTTTGAGGCGCCAAATCGGGTGCGCGTCGGCGAAGAGTTGTTGGCGGCGCCACGCGTGTTCATCAATGTCGGGGCTCGCGCTTCGGTGCCCGAGATGCCCGGCGTGCATGATGTTCCTTTTCTTAATAACAGGTCGATGCTTGAACTCGACGAACTACCAGAACACTTAATCGTCGTCGGCGGCAGTTACGTCGGACTGGAGTTCGCACAGATGTATCGGCGGTTCGGTGCAGAGGTGACGGTCATAGAAAGGTCAGCGCGCGTCATCGCTCGCGAAGACGAAGAGATATCAGAAGCGATTCGGGACATTCTGATGAACGAGGGCATCAGCATTCGCACCGGCGCAGAGTGCATCAGTCTCGCGCCCCATGAGCGTGGCGTCCAGGTTGGACTCAAGTGCGATGACGGCGAGCCGATGTCGATTGGTTCACACGTGCTTCTGGCAGTTGGGCGCACGCCCAACACGGACGACCTCGGCCTCGAAGCGGTGGGAGTTGCGACTGATGCTCGCGGATACATCAAGGTTGACGAGGGGCTTTCCACGAACGTCCCCGGCATCTGGGCAGTCGGCGACTGCAACGGCCGCGGTGCTTTCACGCATACCGCCTATAACGACTTCGAGATCGTCGCCGCCAATTTGCTCGATGGCGAGAACCGCCGCGTAAGTGAACGCGTCCCCGGCTACGCGCTTTATATCGATCCGCCGCTCGGCCGTGCAGGAATGACGGAGAGTGACGCTCGTTCCACAGGCCGTCCGCTCCTCATCGGCCGCCGCCCGATGAGCAGCGTGAGCCGTGCCATTGAGAAGGGTGAAACTCAAGGATTGATGAAGGTTGTGGTCGATGCTGAGACGCGCAAGATTCTGGGAGCTGCGATCCTCGGTACCGGTGGTGACGAAGCGATTCACGGGATTCTCAACATCATGCATGCGGGCGTAACGTACGACGTCCTTGAGTGGGCGGTACCGATTCACCCGACTGTCTCGGAACTCATTCCCACGATGCTGGGCGAGATGCGTCCCGCGGAGACCAATTCGAACAAGACGGAGAACTCAAAATGAGCCGGACGATCCGCAGATGCACCAAACGGCGACGGGCGCTGAGGACGCTTCGTGGAATCTGACCAATAATGATTTGCACACAAAGTGAGTTTTGGCAGGAGTCTTCTCTGCGATCCACTGTGTATCTCTGCGTTTAACCGTCATTTCAACGCAAAGGCCGCAAAGATACACAGAGGGCCGCAGAGAAAACCAATCAGATATTCCTCTTTTTGTGTAAAGCTAACCAATAACATGAACCGGCAGAATACTATTTTCATAACGCTGCTGTTGATAGTGGCAACCGCAATCGTAGTGGTTGGTTACGCAACGGGCCGGGGACCTCTCGCGGTCGTGAGCGCGGCCATTACACGCCTGACATCGGGACGTCAGATGGTCCCTTCACGAAGTATGACTCACGAAACCAAAGCGCCTGTGGCGCCAGAAATTTCGAGCGGTCTCTGGATCAACTCCGAACCGCTTACGCTCAAGAGCTTGAATGGGCGTGTCGTGTTGATCGATTTCTGGACCTTCGCGTGCTACAACTGCCGCAACACCTTGCCTTCGCTCAAAAAGTGGGACGTGCAGTATCGGGACCAAGGACTAACGGTCATCGGTGTGCACACCCCAGAGTTGGACTTCGAGAGAGATATCGACGAGTTGCGCCGCGAAGTTGCGGGCTTGGGTATTCAATATCCGATAGTTACTGATCAGGACTACTCGACATGGAAAGCGTATGGAGTTGAAGCATGGCCCACAGTCTTTCTGCTGGACAAACAAGGTCGCATTCGTTGGACCCACGTGGGCGAAGGATACTACGACGAAACCGAAGAAGTGATAAAAACACTATTAGCTGAAGAACCCCGGATCCGTTGAGGTTGGAGGACCGGAGCAGTTCCGTTTCGATAAATTCATAGCCTGAGTCTCAATGCCGGCAATGATGCACGCGAGGTGATTGCTGATCCGCATGCGCGATACTTCGGCACTGAGTTGAGCGAGGGCTCACTCGTTCCGAGCGATGGCGCGCTGATCGCCGAGACGCGTTTCGAGGAGTGGCTTAACGGGTCAATAAGTCTGATTCCGCCAAGACCGCGGCCCATTGCTGTTTCCGCAGCATCGACTTCGTCCACCGGCGGTCAAGGATAATGCCGCAGCAGGAGGTTCACGATGAGCGACGAAGAATTGGAATGGTGGCCCATTAAAAACACTTCGCGACCTACTCGTTGAAGAATAATCCACTCTCGGAAATCACGATTTCGAGCGAAGACAGAAAAACGACGAGCTGTGAAACTCATTTCACATCTCGTCGTTTAGATGTTAGCAAGCCGTAGCCGAAGATCGACGCGACCAGCTTTGTTGATTAATTCGATTCCAGTAGTTTTAAGCGCGATGTTAAGTCACCGCAATTTTTAGCGCTGTCCAGGTATTGTCATCGCCTTTCTTCGCTTCGATTGCAACAACATCGTTGGCTTTCACATCGGCAAGAGTCGCATCCTTTCCAGCCTTGGTTACTTTCGTCTCGCTTGTGACGGCGACGGTGTGTTCTGCCTTCTGACTGTCGACGATCGTCACGGTCGCATCAGTAACAGCAGCGACTGTTCCACTGATGGTAGTTGTATCTGTCTTTTGTTCCTTCTTCTTCATCTCCTGGGCCGGCGGAGCCGGATCCTGCGTCGCCTTGATAATGCTGGCAGTTGAAAGCAGGCCCAAACAGAGCATCGCCGCACCGAGTGCCCGTACTAATTTCGTCATTTCTCTTCCTTCCCTTGAATGTATTTAAAGTATGTTCAGTGATACCCGCGGGTTCAAGGCGAACGCGTGTGGGACTGAACAGTAGTCTCACCAATTACACTGCTTTAATTATTCTGTTTGGTTACCACCGATATGCGATGACATTATGAAAGGGTTCTAACCAACACGGTGGTGTTGCAATCGGGACACGGACGTTGAGGGCACAATCGACAACGAAGTATTCTAACGGCAACATTATGGCTGGATTAAATCATGATTTCCTGTTGCTTTCGGCCACCGAACATCGGTACACCGATTACCTGAAGTGGGTAAACCACCCCACGGCGATCCAAATTCATGATGACGTCATGCATTACATGGAAGATAGTCTGAACTGGATTACGTGCTATAACCCAGCACAAAAGATGATGACGCACCGGGGACTGAACCTCTATGGGCCAACGGTGATCAAGAGTGATGGCGCTGTCGATGCTGAGGCAGTGTTCACTATTTGGGCCGGCTTATTGTCGATCGGATCAATGAGTTACAAACTAACCGGAGTTGTCGCCTGCCTTATAAAGGTGGCCGAATATTCGAATTCGGTTGCGAACAGCAACGATAAATTGTTCATACTGCACCTCGGTATGTGAGCGTAAATCTGCAGCATTTCTACTTCTGGGAGAACATGTGACACCGATAGGAACGGTCGAGACTTTATGGCGTTACCCGGTTAAGAGCATGCGCGGCGAGGAGCTGCCGGAAATGTTTATGGGTTTCGCCGGCATCTATGGTGATCGTTGCTTCGCGTTCAAAAATTCATCCGCACGCAAGGGTTTTCCGTACCTCGGCGCGACGGCCCAGCAGGAGATGCTGCGCTATCGTCCACAGTTTCGTCATGCAGAGAGAGCGGTGAAACCTCCAAATCTCACCGAAGCGATGAGTATCCCTCCCGGCGTCAATCCCACGAACGCCGAACCAGAAGACCTACTCATCGATGTCGTAACGCCGTCAGGCGCCATTCTCGCCGTTGACGATCCAGCGTTGAAAGAAATGCTCGTTGAGGGATTGCGAGGTGAGAACCAACTCACACTCGTGCGCTCAGACCGCGCATTAACCGACTGTCGTCCCGTTTCATTAATCAGCCTGCAAACGATCCGACAACTCGAAGCGGAGTTGGATACCCCACTAGACAAACGACGCTTTCGCGCAAATATCTATCTCGAGCTCGAATCGGGTGACGGGTTTGCTGAGGACAAGATGGTTGGCCGTCAACTGCGGATTGGTCCAAGCGCCATAGTTATGGTTCTGGAACGTGACCCGCGTTGCAAGATGATTTCGCTCGATCCGGAAACCGGCGAACACAACCCGCAAGTTCTACGCAAAGTCGCCGAAGCACACGAAGCCTACGCCGGTGTTTATTGCGCCGTTCTTGTTGAAGGAATGTTAACCAAAGGCGACGCAATCGAACTGTTGGATCCGATTAGTTAAGGTCGCTTCTGACTCGCGTGTCTACGGCGATCCAGTTGACTTCCCAGGTCTTGCCGCCATCGTCTGAGAATGATTGTTCGAAGCGAACCGAATTCGGTGTGATATCCGAGATCACAAAACGAACCAGAATGGCTCGCCCATTAAGTGTTTCCTGGTTGTAGAACTCACCGCGTCCATCCTTAAACTCGCCAATCGTGGGCACACTCAATGTACCGGCGGCGCTATTGGAGAAATTGAGACTCCACTGGCGGGATTCTGGATTGTACAGTCGCAAACTCAGACCTTCGAACCGCCCTGCGGGGCCTTCAGCCACGAGCTCCACTAAATTTGCGCGACCGTTCCAAACCTTTCGGACGACGGTCGTTCCCTCATACTCAACCCAGTTGTTAGAGCCCGTTAAGGGACGCAGGCGACGTTTTAGGTGAGTTTTCCAGGTGCCGATGTGGAAGTCAAAATCGCGTTGTCCATCTCGTGCCTTGGTCGATTGCGAGAGACCTTCGAGCGGCTGCAAGCTGAAAACGAGGCTGCACATGATTAGCGCACGTGTGAATGTCTTCATGCTTTACTCCCCTTCGTAAGGTCCATCACATACGTACCCGCTCGATGTCTCACAAAGAATGACGTCATAACTTTCAAGCAACGGCATCGCGATGGCTTCCAGTTCGTTCTTCCATAAATCACCTTCATAAAACTCGTTCTTCATTCGGTCGCGCTCCTCGAGCGAAGGAAAACTGCGCAACCAAACGAACTTGTTCGGATTCTCAACGTCAAGCATGGGACCGAGGATCTTCATGCCATGCGAGCGCAAAGCGGGAATCGCTCGCGTTTCGAACAGTTTTATGAACTCATCTCGGTGACCGGGCTTTATTCTATAGCTGCGTACTTCGACTATCATTTGTTACCTCTCAAAGAATACAGCGAATATAATCTTGCTCATGAGCTCCATCAAGAAGGCACCTTCAGGTAACTATGCTTCTGCGCGGCGGTCCAATCCCGTCGGTGGTTGTCCGTTGACGGCGGCGCTGGCGGCGATCGGAGGAAAGTGGAAACTGATCATCCTTTACTGGTTGGCAGAATCGCCCAAACACTTTGCGGATCTTCGGCGCGCGATGCCGAGTATTTCGCAGAAGGTACTCACTCAACAACTGCGAGAGTTAATTAGCGACGGTATCGTACAGCGACACCCTAAAGGTGATATTCCAGCTCCCGTCGAATATTCGCTTACGGATTATGGTCGATCAGTGTTGCCGCTGGTCGAGGGTGTTCGCGTTTGGGGTAGAGCGCATATGGAGCGCTCTGAATAAATTCAGATATTTATGGGCCGACTCATTTGCATCGCTCGTTCCTCGGCGTCACCTTCTTTCCTGCATCGCGCAGGAATTCAAACCTTTTGGTGCCTCAACGAAATCGCATCGTTCACTAAGCAAACAATAAACACGCCGCCGCAGGAGCGAATTGAACCCCTGGCTGGTGGCCCCAAACTGCTGACCGCCCGCTTACGCCGAGAATTGGTCCATTGGAGCCGATTCATGGTTATCGGACCATGAGTTTATTCGATGGTGTACTCGGAAGCGGCCGGACGTTGTTGCATTCGAGATTCCAGCGGCGTCGTGAGCGGGACGATCCAGCGCGCGGGCAACAGACTTACTTGCTCCTTCGTCAGGTCGACGTTGGGATCGATTAACAATTGCGGCTCGCGGCCGTTAAGCGAGACCATTACCCGAGCGCGCACTTCAACATCCTCGTAACCTTCACGCCTCTTCTCCTCCGCAAGGTAATGAGCGAATTGCAGGACCAGGTCCGGCTTAGTGGTCATCTTCATCTGATGAGGTTTTAGATAATCTAACGCGTTGATGGTCCACGTTTGTCCACTCTGCGGGTGCGTAATATTAAAGATTGCCTCGCCACTCTTCGTCCGCAATTTCATATGCCACGCAAAATTGTGCCCTTCTTCGGTCCAACTTACGTTGCCCGGATAGAGGTAATGACGAAGGGGAAAAAGAAGCTGGACCACAAGAAAGGCCGCCAACACTCCAACAACCAGTTTTTTAGAAGTGGTCAATGATCCGCCCGGTGTGTCACTTGTTACAGGCACTGCCGGCGGATCCACATCTCGAAACGACTCGCCCGGCGACATGAACGCTCGAGCGAAGCGTCGCAGCAGATCCGGCGGGAAGAAAATCAAGAGCGCGCCGAGCATCAACCACGGAAAGATACCGATATCGAATATCACGGCGTTGATGAGGTTGAATCCGACTGCTGCTACGAACGCGAATGGCCGCGTGCGTGGCCACAGGAGCAGTGGTACCACGAGGAGATCCAGCATTAAACCGCCGATCACGAAACTGTAAACCACCCAATCGGCTGCGAAAGCACGACCAAGAGGACTTAACCAGGTGCGCATTGGCTCGCCGCCAAGTAACCAGTCGCTGTTTAGTTTGGCAATCCCGCCGTAGAAGTACGGTATGCCGACTTGTGCTCGCACGAGCCACAACGTCCACGCCGGAACAACGTCTGAGCGGATCTTCCGACGCAGCAAGGCATCAACGGAAAAAGCTCCTTCTGCGGGAAGGAAACACATCACGAAACTGATCAGGCAGACCAAATAGAAGTGATTCAGGTAACGCGTTTGTTCCAACAAGAAAAAATAGGTGAAACCGAGAAAAAAGATCGGAGTGGCAATGCGGTAAAGAAATCCCGCCATCACGCAAGCGGCCGCCAAACCGAGCACAAAGAAGTGAATGTACATCCCGCGCCCTGGCCAGGGCTTCACCCAGCTGAATCCGTAGTAGGTAAAAGTGAGAACGGGTTCAACGAAGTAGCGGCTGATCCAGCCGTAAGCGAAGTAGCGATAGACCTCCCACAGCATGATCCCGCCAAAGAGGATGCGGAAGAAAACCAGGAATGAGATATCGACTGGTTTGAACAGCTCCATGCCCCACCGTTGCAAAACACTGGCGTGGATTCCGGTGGCAGGAGCAACAGGCGGCGCAGCGATCTGCACTTCGTGGGTTGGGGCTGTCTGCATTTCTTTACTGATCAAAACGCCCGTGGTGTAATGGCATAGCAATCTAGCATAAGCAGTTTATGGTCTGCACATCAGTCAGTCGTTTGCCTGACGTTGTAGTTTGAATTTACCCACATCGGAGAAACCTCATGTCGGAAGAAAACAAAGAAGTAGTTCGTCGCTGGTTTGAGGAAGTTTGGAATAAGGGACGCGCCGAGGCGATCGAGGAGATGTTCGACGCAAACGGCATTGCTCACGGCTTGTCAGATGATGCTGCGAACCCGATTAAGGGTCCGCGGGACTTCAAACCGTTTCACACCGCGTTCCGCGAAGCATTCCCGAACATGATAATCGTTATTGAAGACATGGTCGCCGAAGGTGACCGAGTCGCTGCGCGATGCTCGGTGCGTGCCAAGCACGAAGGAGAATTTCTGGGACGGGCCGCGACTGAGTCTCCGGTCGATTTCACCGGCATCACAATTGTCAGGATCGACAAGGGCAAGATTGTTGAGGCTTGGAATAACTTTGATTTCATGACGCTGCACCGTCAGGTCGGGCTACTCGCGTAACCTAGGTGGGTATGGATCCATCGATGGCACAGGGGTTTATCGATGTGGTGAGATAATTTCGCCTCAAGAACCTTTTCGACGCGTCTGAGTTAAGACACGAGGTCAGCGTTGCCCGCCAGCGGAACCTCGGGTCTTCGTCTTAATTGGTACCACCGCCAGTTCTGCCAACGACGTTTTTTTGTCCGTGCCAAAACCGGAGAGCGCTATGAGTTTCAGATACCGCGCCGTAACACTACTCGTGAACCCAATGTACTGCGGTGCGAAGGTCGACAGTAAATCACCACGTGTTACGTCGCGCCAGTCCTCGCCATCATCACTCACTTGAACAGCGTAACCACGAATGTCGCCTTCGTGCTCCCGATGGTTCTGCCGAGACATCAGTATCAATCCCGCCATCGCCACGGGCGATTCAAATTTGATCTTCAGATCGACCTGCTCTCGAACTGGGTCGTCCTGACTGCCTACCAGCATGAACGTATTCGGGTCGCCATCGATAGCCGAGCCGGCGGGCGCGCCATTAACTTCGGCAACAGCCCCAAGTCTTCGCATGATGCGCGTCTCGAAGAACAAGCTGCGAACCTGCCCGGGCAGTACGTGCACGGTCGGCTGAAAACAATCACTCCGAGCGTATTTTAATAAGGAGTAGCGAAGTTGGCGCGCAACCGGATTGCCACTCGTGGGATTTCCGACGTCGAAGCCCGAGATTAACAATCGTCCCTGACCAACAGCGAGTTCGAAAACAACGCCGAGCTTATAATTACGGTTCCAGTCGTCGATGGCCCAAACAACGGGTTCAAGTTCAGACGGCAGCCGATCCAAATTAACGGCCCGTACGTTCTGGATGATTTGCGCCCATTGCCAGTCGAAATGCGAGTTCGTGGGGAAATAATTCAGCATGTTACTCTTGGAGTCGCCAAATTCCCTCTTGATCCAAAGTCCCAGCATGCGACCCCAGCCCGGATTCATCTGGCGGTTCCAGAAGACAGGGGTCATGTCGAGCGGCGGGCTGCTCCAATCGAGGTCGCGGGCAATCAATAACACGCGACCACCGGCGGCAAGTGCAGGCTCGGCCTCGTCCCAGGAATTAGTTACCAAAACCTGGGGATCGCGTGATCGAGGACAGGGATCCGCCTCAACTCCCGGAGTAGCTTCGCGCATCGCATGCTCCTCGGGATCGCCGGCGGGATAGACCCAGAAGTTCCAATCGTTCTCGAAGTAAGTTACTCCCCGCACCGCCTTTGGTCCCTCAATAATCGTTCGAGTGACCGGATTAAACAGCTCTTCCGGTGCGACTGTGACCGTCAGCTTGTATTCGCGATTCGCGTTTAACTTAAAAAGATCGACGGTGATTCTTCCGAGATGAAAATTCTTTCCGAGGGGAATGTCTTTCGGTCCCCATTCACCCTTAAAACTGCTACCTACAATCTTCCAAACAGCTATACCTCTTTCGATCGGTTCGCGACCGTAGTGCGCGAGTTCAATGTCGACGTCCAACGTCTCGGCGTCGGTAAAGATACGCCGCTGCAATCGCGCCAACGGCACGGTTACATTCGAAAACTTCTTAAACTCATCCGCAGTGACGTAAGGCTTCGATTCCCACAACGCATTCAGCATCCCAACGAACGACGTTCCTTGCCCGAGGTAATCATGCAGGCTGAGTAGTTGATAGCCACTCAAACCGCGCGTGCGCAGGTTCGCTTCAATCTCTTCTTTATAAGCGGCAAGTTGAAATCGTCCCGAGTTCATTACAAACTCTTTATTCCGCTCGAGTAGTCCGTGATTCTTCAGCGAGTTGCGGAAGATCTCGAGGTTAAATACCTGTAAGTGACCGGTGAACTTTTTAATGTCATCGTAATCAGGATACGCGGCCCACTGGCCCACTTCGTGGGCGATCACCGGCAACTCAATGTCGGTAAGCGCCTCGGCGTAATCACGACCGAACCACCCAGACTCGCGGCGCAGCGGCATTGTTGCGATTCTTTGCACCGCAAGATAATCCGTGCCTTCAGTAAGATTTGGCAGTTCCCTTTCAGTGTGCCCCGTGCCGGTGGTGTAGAGCCGGCGCGGATCCTCCCTACGGTAGTGCTCAACCCACCGCGACAAGGATTCGTGCCACTGGCCTTTTGGTTCATTGCTCGGCGACAGGAGCATGAAAGAGGGATGATTTCCGTAGGCCTTGATCATCCGATCAGTCTCGTCATAGACCATCCGCTCCATCGGAATACCGGGACTGATCTCGTTCCACATGCCGGCTTCAGGTTGCAGGTAGAATCCGATTTGATCGGCTGCTTCAAAAGCGGCTTCTGGTGGGGTCCATGAATGAAACCGCATGTGGTTGAAGCCCCAACGCTTGCAGGTCTCGAATAGCTTTTTCCACCACGCTACATAGGTAAGTGGATAACCGGTCAACGGAAAGTCGCCGCCATGCACAGTCCCGCGAAAGTAGATTGGCTTCCCGTTGAGGACGAACTCCTTGTTCACTGCTTTTAGTTCACGCAAACCGACCTTCAGATCGTAGTACTCTTCAACACCTGTTCCGCGTAACCACAACCTCAGTGCATGCAGCTTTGGGTTAAACTCGTCCCATGTCTCCTGTTCCAAACGCAAGGGCACTACCACTTCCGCAGTGCCGCCACGTTCATCCCAGGTAACAGGCACCACACCGATGTCGGGCCAGATTGCGGTCAGCGTTCCCGATCCACTAAGGCCAGTTTGATTCCCAATACGGACTCTGATAGTCATCGCCTGCTGCGCGAGATTCGGGAATGCCTGGGCGCTATCAATCCAAACGCGGCCAGTGTCGTTGAGTTCAATACGACCGACGATTCCGTTCCAGCTTGCGCCGAGTGAGTCTGAAACGCTGTGGGCATCGGGCCGGTAAGGCATGATCAGGCGATTGTCGACGCGAATAGTTAGCTGATGACGTCCAGGCGTGAGATTGCCGAGTTCGTAGACGTGCGGCGCAACCAGACTTCGATCCGATCCGATCTTCTTCCCATTCAACCAAACCGTCGTTTCCCAGTGTGGTCGCTCAAGAGTCAGTACAAAACGACGTGCTGCCTGGTATTCAAAAATTTCGATGTCGCGCTGGTACCATGCTGCGCCGAGATAATGACGCGGCGGCTGGGCCAGGAAAGGAACTTTTACTTTACCGGGTTGAGTGTAGTCCCTGTAATCCTCGCGCAGATACCAGAAGCGATCATAGAGTGAGAGTACCCACGGCGTAGTAGTTGTGATGGGAAACCCATTGAGTTGCGCTTGAAGAATGCCGGGCAGCTTGATTGGATATATCAATTTTCTGGTGAACCACTGTTGTCTTTCTCCCGAATCCGTCGGGTCCAGCGCAAACCGCCAGTTGCCGTCAAGCGGAATTGCTCTGGCCGAGCACAGTGGCGCAGGAGCGAACAAAAGAAACAGGACTCCTAACACGAGCGCTCGCATTGTTGGACGGATCTCGATGGTCACCTAACTAGACGACTTTCACGTATATTGAACGACCGGGTTCCGCTTTCTCACTCTAAGTGCAGGGTGCGGAGAATCGAATGATAAAAGCCTTGTTGCCCGTGTCGAACCGGATAAAGGAAAGATAAGCGTTGTCAGGGTCTTTGGGATGGTCCTCTACTAATTTGCCCTCAACAAATTTGACCTCACTGCGATCCCGAAAAGCGATGGCACCATCCTCCGACAACTCCAAAACCAATCCATCAAGTTTGTACTGGGTAAAAAACTCCAAATAGAGTTTGAGGCTGTCAGGCGAAATACCGATGGGAATTGTTTGGTAAGGTAACTGCCACGTTCTTGAAACCTTCTTCATCCCGGCATCGACAAGTTCTACCTTATCGAGAGTGAATGAAGCTGGCCGCCGAACGCGAAATCGTTTACCTTCGGCGATCAGAACCATTTCCTTTGCCGTCACCTGAACGGCTGGAAGCGATGTCATACACTCGCCACACAATCCCTCACCGCCACCTGCGACAATAAACTTGAAATCCTGTTGCTTGCCATTCCTCTGGGCCAACGTATAGCTCGCGGGAATGGCGGCTTCGGAGGATTGGCGTTCACGTTCAGAAAGGATGTCGCATATATCGAACCTGTAATCGAACCCTCTCTTGTCGAGTAATTCATTGGCAAACGCCGCCAACTCCTTCGGCGAGATCTCCGACTGTTTCTTTTCGAGGTGGGCCAACTCGACGAGAATATTCGAGGAAGAGACGGTAACGGGGCGCTGATAACTCGGCGTCGGTGTCAGAAAAGTTAGTATCAAGAATACCGCTGAGAACATCACCGAAGAATATAATGTGAACGCAAGAATTTATCGAGCTTTGCGTTCGAATAAGACGTGTGCGAGCGCGAGAAATGCGGTGGCAAGAGCAAGGCAGTAGAGTTTGTCCGGATAATGTTGCCCGCTTGTGCTTCAACAAACATGGATTGTATAAGCTAACCAATTAGCACTCGCTTTTATTTATGCGCAAGATACTTCTAATTTGTATGTTGTGTTTGGCACTGGTTGTAGACGCTGCCGGCCAGCAAAGAGCAGACTACACCTCCGCCGATGAAATCCAACGCGATCTCACTTTTCTCCTGCTCGAAAAAGACATCAATGACGTAACGAGGCAACTCGAGAGCGAAGGTTCGTCGACTGTCACTTCCCTGCTACGCCGGCTGGTGATTTACAGCCGCGCCGGGCAGCCCTCGCAAGTCCGTCGGACGCTCGAGCAATTGGCGGCGACTCCAAACTGGCAGTGTCCAGATCGCCATGACCTCGTATCGCTGATACGAAACATCAGCGAGGCGAACCTCGTTACACATCGCCTCTATTTCGAACGACTCTGTCCGGGAGAGATCGACAGCGCTGAAGCCTTCGTCAGACTTTGGAGCAACACCGGCGATCCAAAAGAGCTTGACGCTTGGTTGAGTGAACGTTCACATCGAAACGACGGGTGGCTGATGCTTCGCATGCAACTGCGCGTTCGCTTAGGAACGGCGGAAGAGTTGTTTGACGCTCTGGCTGCGGATATAAGAGCGAACCCGTCTGATTGGACGCGCCTCGACCGATATCTGAAAGCGAACAACTATACCGGCGCCACACAGGACGTGAGTTGGCTGGCCGACGCGTTCAAGGGCCACACCGCGGGCGAATATTTTCAACTCGGCGAGCGCCTGCGAATCTACGCGCCCCAAGCCACGGCGCAACTGCTGCAAAAATCGCTCAACCTCGCCTTCACCGACGCGGACGCAAAATTCGTTGACGATCAACTTAATCGATTCAGATCGGCTGGTCCCGCCATTAAAGTCAACTGGGAAAAGCAACTGCGTTATTGGACCAAGCGAAGCCTGGCTGAAGCTTATCAAAAACTGAATCAACCGCTTGCAGCACAGCCGCTGATTGAAGAACTTGTCTCCATGAAAGGGGACGACATCACGCTCCAGGATGTCCATCACTTAGCGGGCGCAGTGCAAGGTGGCTCCGGACAGCGCGTCGTAGAAACGAAGATTCTTCGTGATGAAGTCGCGCGACGTTCGACGTCGGAGTACTGGCTAGAGCGAACCAAATACTACGAGGGGCGGCAAGAGTATGAACTCGAACGCGACTCGTATCGCCAGGCATTGGTTGCGCTTGCGGTAAAACCAGATGATCGAACGGGACTAAAGGAACGCTACCAGGTTGTTCGTTCGTTCGCCCGGTTTCTTGCCCAAAAACGGGACCAGAAGGAAGAGCTCGAAAAACTTCTTACGTTAGAATTGAGTAGCACACCGACGCAAACGGATTACGCATTTGAGATAGCGAGACTGATTACCCAGAGTGAGTTGGAACTCGACGAGTTGCGACATTCTTTGCTCGCAACACAACCTGCGTTGCTGGCGGCGCTGCTTGATGGACGTCGCGAATGGGGCCTGGAAGAAAAATTGTTCATCGAACACGTTGTGAACCGCGAGGCAGTTCCAGCAATTCTAAAAGAGAAGATCTGGTCCAGCCTAAAGCCTTTGGTAAAAGATCCAGGCTCAACGCGCGCCTTTCACCTGGCCGAGGCAATGAAAGACGGTAACGAGTGGCAACGAGCGATTCCGGTCTGGCGTAATTACATCCGGCATGCTCATCCGACAAACTGGGAAGGCTATAAAACGGACGCCATCACAAACCTGTTCACCGCCTACTGTCGGACGGGACAGTGGCAGACGGCCGAAAAGTTCTTGTTTGCTCAACTGGATTCGTTCTGGCGAGCGTTACCTAATGCGTTAGCGAAGATCGCGGTTGCTGCTGCGCAAGCAAATGCTATCAACGAGGCAATGCGGCTATGGCGAATGAGCGCAAACATCGATCGACGAAATCTCGATCCCCTTGCACAACTTGCTCAAACAAAGGCCAGGCCGCAATTGGTGGCAATGTACTCGCAGATGAAAAAGGACGATCCGCTGTCTACTATTCCTGATTCCGCTTTACGAATGTTGCAGCCTTAGCGTTGCGAGTTTGATGGTCTTAAACGGGTTGCAGTTAACCGTCCTTTTGCTCCTGGACCACTCCAACAGCAACGACTTCCTCAGTATTTCTGAAAGTTGTTATTTCCGATCTGTTGAAGTTGCCGGGCCGCCGAGTTGCGGCTCTTGGAGCGGCAGGTCGACCATGATCGGCGCGTGATCGGAAATACGATCCTTCAAAGCCTCGTTGAGCTCTTTCAGCGTGCGTCCGAAGTGCGGCGCAAACCGATGCTGCTCGTTTTTGGCGTATGGGTCAGTAAGTGAAGGCGGCTTCACGAAAATCCAGTCGATCTTGAACTTGCCAACAAAGGAGATCGTACGCTCGACCTCGAAAGTCGTAATAAATCCCTTGTCACCGCGTTGATTTGAATTCGCGAGTGGACCATCTTTGCCGCCGATCGAACGGTCGGCCTCGCCGCGAAAATCAAACGAGTTTCCGTCAGCAAAGCGGAAGTCTTTCAACGTCCCGAAAAAATCGGACTCAGGATTCTTGGCAACCAGCGGAATGTCTTTCACTGTCGGATCAGCTTGAGTGCGATAGGTGTTCATCCCGGTCAACAGCAGCGTTGGCAGCTTGGTTCCGGTGAGCATTTCCAGAGCTTGCCTGGCCCAAAAACTCTTACTGCCCAAGCGGTTCTTTATCGCGCGTTTTAGAGAGAGCGGGGTGCCGTCATGCGTGGAAGTATTCATATCGCCTGCAACGACAACGGCGTTGTTTGTTTCCTTGATTCGTGCGAGTAGTTCTTCAAGTTGTTTGCGGCGACCTTCCGGTTTGGTCCGATCTTCAAGGTGTGTTGCTACGATCGTTACACGGCCACCGGGGATGCGCTCGTCAACAATCTCCGCCGTCAACATCGTTCTCCCGCCGCGGCGCACTTCGCGTTGGACCTTTTCGCGAAACACTAACTCACCCGCCTTGCGCTTGCCTTCTTCGAGCGGCTGCACGCTCTCGAGTTCGTTTTTGTACCAATCGTGCGGCTGATGATTGAACGGTTGCAGACGCACGTTTTGTAATGGAAAGCGGCTGAGAATCGCTGTGCCGTGCAATCCGCGATAGCGGTTGGGCTCGACGCTGATCTCCGCCGACAATTCTCTTTGGTCCTTCTCCGACAATTCTTCAAACTTCTCGAGCCCCAACGCAATTGGATCAACTTCGACAAACTCAACCCCGTAGGCGTAATTCATCCCGAGCGCTGTCGCCAGGTCCGCTGCCACGTTCCGGTAATCAGTTCGTTTCATGCCCCAGTCGACCTCGTTGAGCACGATCACGTCTGCGTCTTTCAGCATCGCGACCTGTTGCAGGATCGTTCTCCGTTCCGTGCTGCCGCGCGGGTTCGCGGTTGGTTCGATAAACTTCGCGAAGCTTGTCGGACTGGTCAATGCGGTGCGCACTGCGTCGTACTCGATTCCGCGCTCGATATTCCATTGCACGATGCGCAACGATTTGCCGAGGTTTGGTGTTGCCGGCAATACAGGCTTAACGCCGCGGCGATTGTTCACAAACGGCGTGGTCAAAAGTTGACGCAACTTGTTTTGCAATGCTTCAGGAGGCGTTTGCTGCTCGTATAGCTGAACGAGTTCGCTGTAGGTGAATAGCTCCGGCGCTGCTGGCTGCGCGTTCGCGCTGCAAGTGATTACTAAAAAGGCGCACGAAATCATCAGCGAACATGAGTGCTTCGTCTTTGTCTTCACGTAAGCTCCTGGAAACGGGGTTTGTAGGGCTAAGATTGCTCGTTTCTTATAACCTGCGAGGCGTTAAAAAAGAAGTGGTCGCGCGTGAATTGCCGGAACTTGGACCGAGAGATGGGCGTCTAACGGATAGGAAGTCGAATCTATGAAATGCTGGTGGGGAAGATTCGGAATCGCTGTCGCAACGTTTGCTTTGGGCTGTCTCGTCTATTTTCTGTCCGCGCCTGAGCGGGCACCCTTACTGGACGATTTTGTGCCCTTCGCATATTGCGAGGTCGCGCGGAACGCCGAGCAATATCACAATCGTGATCTCATCGTAAGGGCACGGATTATCTTCGACGAGTCGGGAGTTTATGTTTATGAGGATTGCCATCCCACCGAAGCTCTCGCAGCGAGTGTCGTGCTTGCCGAAAATCACCCGCCCATCGGCCCGGAATACGTCGAGAAGCTGCTGGTCGAAGGCCAGCAGACGCAACTAAAGACTGCCGAAGCCATAATTGAAGGACGGTTCGACGCGCTAGCAAGCACGGGTTGTTGGGCGCCAAAGTTTAGAATTGACGCTAAAAAGATCAAGCTGATATCTCCTGTTACCGACTACAGTCCGCCCGTTGTTGCAGACGAAGGACTTCGCCTCAAGCACTAACAGCCCTCTTAAAAATCTTATGAGTTTTTTATGAAAGAAGGTGACGACACGGATGCCATCACCTTTTCGGGGTTGAGATCAAGAACGTGAGCAAGTCTCACGGGCACAGCTTGGGAACACCCGGATAGCGACTACTGCTTTTTCGTTGTTTCCTTCAGTTTCGCATGAACGCGATCGTAGTTGGCTTTGTAGACCGCAGTGTTAGGATCGTTGTTCCGCTCGCCAAGAGTTCGTGCCTTGTCGTAGAGCGGCTCGGCGAGATCGAGGCGGCCGTTACGTTCATACGCTTCGGCAAGACTGTCGTAAGGGTTCGCTGAACCTGGATAACGCTCAACATTCGCCTTGAACACGGCGATCGCTTCGTCCGGTTTGTCGGTCAGCAACTGGTAACCCATTTGATTAATCAGGTTCTCCGGGGTGCGGATCGAATAGCCAAATCGCTCGCTGAGTTTCTTGTAATGCTCGTCAGCACCTTTCAACCCGCCAACCATCAATCCGCTCTCCGGATCTCGTGGACCCTGCCATCCAGCATAAACCTTGCGCAATCCAGAGTAATGACTGCGAAGCACTACTGATCCGTGGTCTTCATCGTCCATGCGTTCAGCCTGCCACTCAAAGCCCTTGAGGTTCGTCCGGCCAAGCATTTCTCTGAACTTGTCGAAGTTTTCGCCAATTCCACCGGGCTCATTTCCCAGCGAAGTATAGAGAGTCACTTTCAGTTCTTTCTGATTCTTCAAGAACTCTTCTGCGCGTTTCAACGCTTCCGCATTCTCCCACTGCAGCGAAGGACTCACCGCAACATAAGAATTGAACAGACCGGGTTTGCTAATCATCGCATGAATTGCGAAAAGCCCGCCAAACGAATGGCCGGCGAGAATGCGATACGGGTGGACGCGATATTGTTTCTCTATTTCAGGAATCAATTCAGTCTCGAAGAACTTCAAAAAGTTGTTCGCACCACCCGCGGTGGGAAATTGCAGCTCACCGGCGGCGTTTTTGTTGGTGGACTTCGCCGGCGTCAGATCTCGAGTGCGATCGGTGTTTGTCACGCCGACCACAATCATCTCCGGAACGCGACCGTTTCGCGTGAGAAACTCGATCGTACTCGCGGTGTGGCCTATGTGAGCGTCGCCATCCGTCATGTAGAGCACTGGATAACTGTCCTTGTTCGTCTCATATCCCGCAGGAGTACGAACCAGGATGATTCTGTCTTCACCTAGCACGCTCGACTTCAGCGTTAATCTCTTTACCGTGCCTCCGTCTGGCTGGGCCATTGCCGCAGACGTAACGAGAAACAGGACAGCAATGCCGGACAGCACACGAAACAGTTTTGATCCGAAATGAGTAGTCATAGTTGGGCTCCGTTAGTGGATTGATTTCTACCGATGCTGTGGCAACGCAGTCCGGGGAGGCACTGATATTACTAGATCCGGGCGCCTCCCTCCAGTTTATTCTCTTCGCTTAGTGCGGCTCCGAGTCGCCGCGACGTCGACTTCTCTCGCGGCTTCGTCGATCTCATCGACGTTGACAGTTTCCTCCACCGCACGATGCTCGCGACGCTGGGTATCCCAAAGTTGACGTTGGTGAGCGAGTTCCCCCGCCAACGGCTCATAGATTGGACGTTGACCTTCGTCGTCCGCGTAGCCCCACAATCCTGTGTAGCAGTGACGGTCGTCACCCCAGCCGGGGTAATCGATAATCGGATAGAGACACAGTCCTTCCAATTCAACACCCGCGGCCGCGGCAGCCCGCGCCTCCTGACCGATATAACGCAACCATGAGGGACGCGCATCGCCTTCGATTCCGGTTTCAGCGATGAACACGGGTCTGCCGTACCGTTCGTAAACCTCGCGCAACATTTCGCGAATCGGTCGATGCAACGGATGCGAAGGAGGTAACAGCCCGCTCTGGCGGCGTCGCGAGGGCGGCAGGTTTGGATCTTGGTGGATCCACTGGTTGTTCGAGTAGTAATTGACGCCGATGACGTCCAAATAGTCCGTACGCCCGCCAAGCTCCGGATTGAGTTTGCCGACGATCATGTCCCACGCTTGAAATTGTGCCTGCCGGTAAGCCTCAGCCGCGGGCGCCTCTTCCGGATAATCCGGATCGGGCGCGATGTGGATGATCGGTTCCGCGAGAGTGATGCGTGCGGCCGGGTCTACTTCGCGCACCGCCTCGACTGCTGCGATCGCGGCACGAACGAGTTGAGCTTTGAGTTCAGGACCGCGACCTTTGGCGAACGGGTTCAGGAACCCGGCATCGCCACCGCCCCACGATACAAACGAGATTTCGTTTACGGGAGTGATAAAAAGCGGGCCGCCTGTTTCTTCGAATATGACTTTGGCGGTGGCCCGCGCGAAACGAGCGAAGCGGTCGACGAACTCGGAGCCCCAAATGCTTAGTCTGTCAGGCCAACCGTAGTGAAATAGATCCCAGATGATTTGTGTTTTGGTTTCGCGCGCTGCGCGGAGCATCGGCAGCAGGCTGGAGAAATCGTAACGATAAGGTGTTGCCTCGATCAGGTGCCAGCGCACACCGTCGCGTACCGTACGGATGCCGGCTTCTTGTAGCCGCGAATAATCTTCAAAAGCAAACTCGTCGTGTCGCGTGGAACGGATGAGATCTAGGCGCTGGCCGGCGAATCGGCCGAGTGCTTTCCGACGCGGAAGACGGTGCGTCGAACACTCGAAACCCCCAATCCAAAAGCTTTGAAAAATTGAACTGTCTGCCTGACGGTGCGAATCGTCTGTCTCAACTACAGTGCTGCTCATCAACGTTAATATACACGTCTGAGAAGATCATCAGCAGCACGGCTACGTTTTTCAATTGTCCTGTGACGAACTCGTAACGCACAGGATTAGTCCTGATTGCTGGGTTCGGTGGGTATGGTGAATAGTTCGCGGCCGGTTCGTCGGTTTTTGATCCGGGTCAAGCGATAACGTCTTTGTTTAGACAATTGACTGAGGTTGCTTACCGTATTGATAAGGGCAACACGAAGCGCGAGCGGCCAGTCATCGAACTATTGACTTCTGGCCGCTCGATGAAACGCGTTTTAAACAGTGCAAAGTCACTCTCGTTCAATGAAGCGACTTCAGATACTCGACAACGTCGGCCTTCTCCTGCGCTGTCAAACCCAAACTGAACCGGGTGTTGTAATGATTCACCACATCCAACAACGTAGCGAAGCGGCCATCATGATAGTACCGTCCCTTATTTGCCGGACTCATGAAAACACCATTCTCGCGCACGAAAATGCCTGCCAGGTTCATCGTCTTATAAACACCGTCCGGTGAACGATCTGCCTGGAAACTGTCGATGCCGATTTCCGCAGGCGTGTGCAGGTTCCAACCCGGCTCGGTCCATAGTGGCTTGACGTGACAATCGTTACACTTCGCTTTACCGGTAAAGAGTTCGTCTCCGCGAGCAGCGGCAGCGACGTTAAAGTCCACTCCCGGTTCCGGCGCGGGCGCAGGAATCGCGAGTTGATAAAAGTGAAGTGCCGGAAGTTTTTTGGTTATGCGATCCTGCCCGGGCGGAATATGAGGAAGATCGCCAAAACCATTCGCGGCCGCGATTGGAAACTTCGCTGGATCGTTTAATCTTGGATCGAAAAACCTGCCCACGCCGCGCATTTCAAGATTGGCGACAAAGGCATTCCAGTAACTCACGCTTCCCCATGAGCCGGTCCACGTGTGTTCGTTATAACCAGCCAGGCCATAGGCGTTCGGAAGCAACGTCGCCCCAGGAACGTTTGTTCCAGTGACGACACCATTGGTTACCTGCTGTGGATTAAATGCTTTGCCGTCGAGTATTAACTCCGCGTCGAACTTACCCGGTCCCCAGCTATTCAGCACGGCTCGAACGGTATCCTGGCTTACGCCGAGCAGAGTTGAGAATGCACTGAGGTCAGGAGCTGCCGCCACGATCTTTCCGACGTCGAGATCGCGGTTGGCCCATCCATCCAGCCGATGACCGATGCCGAACGTCAATGAATTATCGACCGTTGAGTGACAGATCGCGCAAGTGATGCCGACTGAATTCAGCGTATCCCCTTGAAAGAAGCCTCTGAGACCGACGACAGCATCGAGTTTCAGTAACGCAAGGGTGGTAGCCGGATCGTCGAGATTAACCTTTCCTTGTTTCAGTTGGTTGATAAGAGGCTGAGGCAAAGCATCAACGTCAACCTTAAGACCGAGAGTCAATGCCGTTGTTGGGCTGATTCCCTGACCCACTCCACCAAGCGCGGCGCCTTTGATGGCCTGGTGAAGCTGGAGCTCTCCGCCCCAGAACGCTTCATCGCCAAAGGTGTCGAAGCGAAATGTGTTTCTGCCTTCCTCAAATAGGTTATCTGCGTTAGCAACAATCTGCGCGTCAAAACTGCTGAGTTTCTTTACTTTGCTCTTACTCAGCGCGGACGAACCCTGTTTTTGGACCACTCCGATTCTGTGTTGTGCGTAGCTTGAGTTAGCGACGACCAACGCGCCTGCTATCGTCGCCAGTACCACTGCTATCACCGATAGGTTTCTTATTCGGCGTCGAAACGCTTGCTCCTCACTGATCATAGTTACCTCCGTCCTCCCAGCGTGCGTATGAACAGCTCGCTTAAGGCGAACTGTTTGATTAATTGTTCACTCATTAGCGAACACAGGAGGGCACCATGCCGAGTCTCTCGACTTTGCGTAGAAGGCTGAGTCAGTGCTACCTTCCAAAGTACAAAGCACCAACTTTTTACGCCCCTCCTTGGACGAAAAGCGGGGCAATTTGTTAGGGGAATTGCGCTTTAGCATACGCCCTAATACCAAAACTGTAAAGAGGTGAAAGATGACTGTTGGCGACCAAAAGGGCTTACGTTTTCCCTGCGAATGTGTGTCGGGTTTGCCAGGCGGGTATTCCGATCCATGGGCAGAGGTAACGAAAAGGAAGTTACTGCCAAACGGAACTAAAGAGCAGATCATCACGCTGGTCGCTGACGACCCTAAGACACTTACACAGTTGGCTCAGGCACTGAATTTATCTCCGCCAAGCGTGCACACTCACATCAACGACCTTCTCAAGAGTGAGCTCTTGCGTGAATCCAAAGAATACGAAAAGAGACATCCTACCGAGCGTTACTACGAACCGAACTTTCCTGTTTTCAAGGTGGAGGAGTGCGCCGAGTTTCATACACTTTGTGAGGAGATGGCCGAACAGTTAGCAAGTTTGTTTGCGCGCCAGCAGGCAAAAATGGAAAAAGCCTTTCGGAAGACCAGTCTCCCCGACCATGGTTGGGAATTCTCCGATATTGCGCACTGTCTTTACGCAAACATGTATCGCGGTGCGCGGACGTTGCTTGAAAAGCGCGGATTGTTGGCCTCGCGTGAGAAGCATGCGAATGGCGCGGAATGGATCTTCTGGGCAGAAGAGCGGTAATAAACTAATCCTCACCCTGGTCACGACCCGTGACTTTCTTATACCACGCAGGATGGTGCGTCCACGCCCACGCCCGTGAAACTGTGCCGTCAATCATCGACCGAAAAGTGCCCGGCTGAGCTGCGGTTCCTTCGTAAACGTGGATGATAAACCCGGCGAGCATTATCAGGCCGGCAATGTCGTGGACTACATAACTAACAGCAACTGACCACCGCGGCACGGAATCATCAAACCACAGTGGAATACCAGTAATCAGAAAAAGGATTGCACTCAGCACAATTACCCAGAAATACAGTTTCTGACCACCATTGAAGAAACCTGTTTCCGCCGGCTCCCGGTTTTCTCGATTCGCAACATACGCTCGCAGACGTTTCATCCAGCGCGTATCAGCTTCAGTCCACTTCATCGGCGCTAACCAGTTCAGGAATTGGAAGAAGAACGCGATGGTGAATACTAGTCCGAACCACGGATGCAGAAGGCGAGTCATTGCGCCACCGCCGAATAGCGGTGTAAGCCAGCGATAAAGCCACGGGGAATAGATCGCAAAGCCGGAAAGCAATGCAAGTACAAACGAAATCGCAACCGTCCAGTGAATGACCCTGGTGTAGACCGGATGACGCAATAACTCGCCACGATGGACCACCGTCCGTCCGTGCCTCTCAAACTCTCCTCGTGCTTTTTCGTCAAATCGTTCGGCAGAAGAACTCATGGCACTTCCCTTCTGCCACTTTCGGCTTCGTCCGGGTCCTCCGTTATCACGGGTTCCGGTTCTTGTTGCGGTAACTTTGGTCCCAGTGTGATGCGATGGAAAAACACCGCGAAAACGCCAAGAATTGCGAACAGCAATCCCGTCGGTTTAGCGAGCCACTTCCAAATCGTGTAGCTGGGTGGAATAATGGGATTCGCAGGCAAGCCGCCGTACAGCTCCGGGTTAGTTATGTCGTGCAGCACATAGATCACGTGTGTGCCGCCAATGGATTGCGGATCATAGACACCGGCGTTCGCGAATCCTGACTCCTTTTGCAGTTGCGAAACGCGTGTACGCGCGATTTGGACCATGTCCTGCTTCGTCCCGAAATGAAGACAGCCAGTCGGACATGCCTTGATGCAAGCAGGTTCGAGTCCTTGCCCGACGCGATCCGAACAGAGCGTGCATTTAAAGACTTTCTTCGTTTGCGGATTGAACTTGGGAATGTCGAAGGGACAACCTGAGATGCAATAACCACAGCCGATGCAGTTGTCCTGCTGAAAATCGACGATGCCATTCTCATACTTGATAATCGCGCCATCCGCCGGACACGCGCGTAAACAACCCGGATCAGCGCAGTGCATACACTGGTCCTTGCGCATCAGCCACATGAAGTTTCCGTCGCGCTCATGCTCGACAAACTTGATCAGGTTCCAGTAATTCCACTCAGTGGAGGGCATTGTCTGATAAGTGTTGTCGAAGATAGTCTCCCGAAACGGATGATCGTTCCATTCAACACAAGCCACTTCGCATGCCTTGCAACCGATGCACGTCGTGACGTCGACGTACTTGCAAACTTCGGCGGCGCGTTGAGTACCTCGACCGGGAACTGGTCCAGGATGTGCCGAGATCTCCTGAATCTGCATCGTTTGCGGATTACTCATCGTCACACCTTCTCAATCTTTACGAGGAAGCCCTTGTACTCAGGCGTGAAAGCATTCGGATCTATCGCTGCCGGCGACAGCTGATTGACCGGGTTGAGCGCTGTCTTCCCCTCGTCTTCCTTGATGCCGCGATACCCCCAGTGAATTGGGATTCCGATCTGATAAGTCTCCTTGCCGTCAATCATCATTGGTTTGATCCGTTTCGTCACCATCGCTTTGGCAACGTACTCTCCTCGAGCACTGATTACCCTCACTTGTTCGCCACCCCTGATTCCCATCTGGTCCGCCAGCTTTGCCGGAATCTCGACGAACGGCTCAGGCACAAGCTCCACATTCATCGGATTGTTCTTGGTCCAATAGTGATAGTGTTCAGTTAACCGGTAGGTTGTGCAGACGATATTGAAGCCCTGATCCGGAGTACCGAATCGATCAATGTCGGTCTGGTACTTCTTAGCAACCGGACTGTTCGACTGACTCGGATGTAACGGATTTGCGATCGGACTTTCCATCGGCTCGTAGTGTTCCGGAAATGGACCATCGGCAAACGCAGCGAGCGGACCAAAAATGCGACCGACTCCTTCGGGATTCATGATGAACGGCCCCATGTGGTCCTTCGGATGCGAATCTGCTTTGAAATCGGGGACGTCATTGCCGACCCATTTCTGTTGCGCCTCATTCCACCAAACCTGGCGCCGCGCGGCATCCCACGGTTTTCCAGAAACGTCGCAGGAGGCGCGGTTGTACATAACGCGTCGATTTGCCGGCCACGACCACCCCCAGTTTGGATAAATGCCAAGGCCCGAAGGATCGTCCGTGCTGCGACGTTGAGCTTGTGAACCATCCTCGGTCCACGATCCTGAATAAAGCCAGTTGCCACACGCCGTCGTTCCATCGTCACGAAGCCAGGCAAATCCAGGTAGTTGTTGCCCGGCCTTGATTGTCTGACCGGGAGACAGCTGTTCGTCAGTAAGATCGGCGAGCGCGCGCCCGTTGATCTCCTTGGCCAACTCGCTTAATGAAGGATTCAGCGGTGTCGTGTAGGGCCACGAGATATTCAATATCGGATCCGCAAACCTTCCGCCTTCAGCGTTGTAAAGATCGCGGACTTTCAAAAAAATTCTGGCGAGAATTTCCTGGTCCAGCTTTGCTTGTCCCGGGGGCGGCACTGCGGGGTGTTTCCATTGCAACCACCGCGCTGAATTAACGAATGTACCGTCTTTCTCGGCGAAGCCGGCCCCGGGAAGTCGGTACACAGTGGTGTTGATCTGTTTCATCTGCTCCGGGGTTGTGCCCGGCGCTCTCCAAAACTCACTGGTCTCTTCCGCATAAAGCTCACACACGACAAGCCAGTCAGCCTTCCTTAGCGCTGCGATATTTTTATGCGAATTGGGACCAATGGCGACCCCGTTCATGCCAAACGCAAACAGCCCTTTGACCTTGCCGTCGTACATGAAGTCCCACATCTCAGTCCACGAATACTTCCTGTCGATCTTGGGTAGATAATGATAGGCCCAATCGTTCTCTTTCTTCGCGGCGTCGCCGTAAAGAGACTTGAGAAACGACACCATGAACTTTGGTGTGTTGGACCAGTAGTTGTATGAGTCCCAGACGTCAGGTTTGGATGGCGTGGGCGTCGTACGTTTCAAAAACGTTGCGAGATCCACATCAGAAGGGGCAGGGATTTTCAGATAACCGGGAAAGATGTCGAAAACGCCTCCCATGTCCGTCGCACCCTGGATATTGCAGTGACCGCGAAGTGCGTTCACACCACCGCCGGAGCGTCCGACGTTACCGAGCAGCAATTGCAGGATTGCAGCTGTGCGAATAATCTGCGTGCCGGTTGTGTGCTGTGTCCAGCCGACCGCGTAGATGATCGTTGCGGCCTTCTTCATGTCGCCGTCTTTGCGTATGGAAGTAAACAGCTCCGCGGCTTTCAGAAACTGGTCCTTCGGAATGCCCGTTATCCGTTCGACCATTTCCGGCGTGTAACGTGAAAATTGTTTCTTCAACAACTGGAAGACCGTACGTTCGTGTTGCAACGAAAGATCGTAAGCAGCTTTCGACGGCAACTCTGGTGGAGGTTTTGGTCCACCCTGTGCCGCCGCGCCTGGTCCACCGGCAGCTTGATGGCCGCCTCCAGTTTGACTGCTCATAACTCCGCCCGCGGATGATTGACCTTTGTCTGAAGGCGTTGATGGTCCATTGGCGGCCAACCCTGTTTGCGATCCTGTTTGGCCCTCGAGACTGCCGCCCTGCTCGTAATTCCATGTTTCGGGATCGTAAACCGCCTCGGCAGCGTCGAAGCCGGAGAAGAGACCGTCTTCCGGCAATTTGAATCCTTCTTTAATAACGAAAGCGGCGTTGGTGAAGTTGACGAGATAATCTTTGGCGATCCGGTTGTTCTGAATAGCGTAATTGATTAGGCCACCAAGGAAAGCGATGTCACTGCCGGCTCGAATTTGCAGAAAGAGATCGGCGGTTGCAGCAGTTCGCGTGAAGCGCGGATCCACGACGATCATCTTCGCGTTGCGTCGCAGCTTTGCTTCGATGGGCCATTTGAAGCCACACGGGTGGTTCTCGGCCGGATTGCCACCCATGATCAACATCATGTCCGTGTTCTTGATGTCGACCCAGCCGTTGGTCATTGCGCCGCGTCCGAAGGTGGGCCCCAAACTGGAGACCGTTGGACCGTGTCAAACTCGGGCCTGCGTTTCGAAATAGCAGACGCCCAGCGTGCGCATTGTCTTGACCGCGAGATAATTCAGTTCGTTAGTGTCGGTACAACCGCCGCTCCAACCAATACCTTCGCACCGGTTGACCGTAAAGCCGTTCTGGTCTTTCTCCACAAAGGTTTCGTCACGCGTCTTCTTTACCCAATGCCCGATTTCATTGAATGCATCGTCCCAGGAAATATCCTCCCAGTGATCGGAACCGGGACGACGCACCTGGGGTTTCACCAGGCGGCGATCGTTATGTATTTCCTGTTCAAGCGAAGCTCCTTTTGGACATAGAGTGCCGCGATTGATCGGATGATCTGGATCACCTTCAACGTGGATAACTTGTGGAGTGACGTTTTTGGCCCTGTCACCAATCGTGTGAATGATGACTCCGCAACTCACGGAACAATACGGACACGTGCTGCGTGTCTCCGTGGTCCGCTCGATCTTCAATCCCTGCGTTTGCGCGTAAATCGGAGCAAGATCAAAGCCGAACGCAGATAGACCAACACCTCCCGCGATCGTGGTCTTGATAAATGTTCTTCTGGACAGATCCATGACCGAGATCCTCAATTTAAGATCCAGGGGTTAACGACTAGATAGGGGTAAGGGAAACTTTCGGGAATTTGGCCTATGAGATTAGGCGCTCCGTGGAGGAAATGTCAACGCGCAATCATAGGCCAACCAGGTTTAGTTCGATTTTCGTATAGCCGTGCTCGGTGGCCCACAGGTCCAACGGAGCGGCGACAATTTCGTCAACCAGCGGCTGTGCAGTACCCAAGCGCGTCAGATCGACACCCTTGAGATAGTGTTTGCACGTATCACAGGCCTCGACTCTTACGTGGTCGTGCGTCGACGATTGAAAATATGCGAGCTTCGACGGTTGCTCTTCGCCGCAGTTTGCGCACACCGCACGACGAAAAGGCCACACTGAGAGACACTTCGCGCACATCAGATCGCGATTGCCACTCTCTGCCCCCGCCTCCTTGTTTTGAAGCACGCTGAGTTGTGGTTTGCCTCCACACGACGAACAGCGCCTTTCAGAAGTTGATGCGTTCGGAATCGTTAGTCGCGGCAAACGTGACGTCAAGAATTGACCGTATGGTTGCAAGAACCCTTTCGCGAAAAACTCAGTGTCCGAAGGCTCCTGCCAGTAAGTCAGTAACATCCGATCAACGTCTTCACTACTCGCGCTCTTTAAGGCTTGCGCCTGCTCGACGAGCTGTGGCGGGCCCGCTGCCTCGACCGCCCACAGAATTGAAGTGAAGGCTGGTTTGAGCATTGCGAGGTCTTGCTCCAGTTCTCCTGAAAAAGAGGCGGTCTGCGTCGTGCAATACTGGTAGATCTGAGCCTGCGCCGATAACAAATGCTGATAGAAGCGTAAAAGCTCACTCGCGCCGCCGATCGCGCCGGCGAGTTCCGTTGCTCTGCCTATTTGCCTTTGCCAGAACTCAGTTGTCATCACAATAGGGTTTCGCGTCCTGATGACTACGCAACTGGTCGATCCATTTGTTCCACTCAGGATCAACCTTTGCTCCTGCCGCTATGAGGAACTCAATGATCGGGAGGTGATGTCTATGTGGTTCATTGAATGCCGACCATATTGCCTGACCCAGAACCGTCCCGCCATACATGTTCTTCGATTCAAGCGGAGCTGCTCTCGCCACAAGGAATTTGACCGTTTCCAATTGTCCGGCGTGGGTAGCATAGTGCAAACCGGTCTGACCAACGTTTACCTGAGCGGCAGGATCCACTCCCTCGTCGAGCAGTAACTCGCAAATGTTGTTGTGGCCGAACTGACAAGCCCGAATGAACGCCTCTTCGAGTCGCGCCCTGGCCTCACGCGGCTGGTTAGACAGTGGGATAAGTGAAGCGTTTAAGTCCGCTCCACTGAGGAGTTGTTGGACTAGATCGAGTCGTCCGAGTGCCGCGGCATGCCGTATATCCATCCGGGCGCCGCGGCGGATTAACTCCAACGCCGTTGCCGGCGCACCATTCAGGAGTGGGCCGTTAAGAATGTTTGGATCCGTGAGATCTATATCAACACCGCTTGCCGCGACCAGAAGATCGATTAGAGGTAGAGCGACACCGGCATCAGACGCCTGCTTACTGGTCAGCAGAAGACCGATCGTGTAACGCGGCCTCGGGGGTTTGTCTCGCGCACCGCGACTCAGGAGCAGACGTGTAACCTCAACAATATTGCTGGGGATTGGACACCTGTTTGGATTGCCCGCGATATGGTTCAGAAGAGTTGCACCGGCAAAATAACCGTCTTCGTACAATTCACCTTTGTGACATTGGTACTGGGCCAACCACGGATGCTCATCGAGCATCTCTTCCAAACGCTGCGTGTCACCGGCGTCGAGCGCCTCAACCGCACGGTGAAAAATTTCATCCAGGTCGAGCGTCATGACGGAATGCCGAATTATACGAACGGATCGCCAATTATGAACATCAAGACTTGTATAGCTTTGCTGATTCTGCTCGGCGCAGTGGTCTTCGTACCAAGTACCAGCGCTGATACTTACGCCACGTTTCAAACCACCAGATACTATTCCGCGAATCGTCGCTACTTTGTGGAAGTCACCGAAAAGAAACGCGCAACGCTGTACCGCAATGGTCGAAACGCACGTCGCGTGTGGTCGCGCATGTTACCGGAATTCCCCGGCACGTTGTTTGTCACAAACGATGGCAGCAGAAGTGTCATAGTTGACCGCTACTACGGCAACCGAGGATCGCCTCAAACTCCGGTTGTAATACTGTTGGACGAGACGGGAACGCAGATCGCGAGCCATCGTCTCGGCGACGTCGCTAATCTCGACCGGACCCTTCAGACGATCTCCGCCGCCCACTGGTGCGGAGAAACAAAGCTCTCCCCTGACGAGCAGAGCCTGTTGATAGAGAGTCGGGTGTTGAGAGTTTCGTGGGATGAATGTCGTGCGAAAGTGGCACCTCACGACTCTGGTAAGTGTTGGGAAACCATTCCTTATCAACACCTAAAATTTGCGCTCGCTACAGGCGAACTGATTGAGAGGCTCGATCTCGCTGTTCGTTAACCGCGCGACCCTGTTGAGATCAACAGGCGTTCCTACTTTTTGCGTGTCTCGGACTGGATTTTCAAGATTGAGACGCCCTCGTTTGCCTGGTAAAAACCATCCTGACCGTCAATGCGTTTCATTTTTTCCGTTCCTCTATGGTGAAGCGCAACTACCTCCCATGCGTTCGATTCAAAGACTGGACTCCCGCTGCTTCCGGGTTCAGTCGGCGTGCGATAGTGGACCAGGATGTCGTTGCAGGCCACGAGCTCGTTGTCTTGCAACGAAATCTCCAAATCGCGTCCTTGCGGATGGCCGATGATATACATACGTGGTGCGGGTTTGTTCATCTTCACCGCTAACTTATGCAGGACCATCGCCGGCGCTTTCGGTACCCGCTTCAACGTCAGAAACGTTGCATCGAGCTGCGTGTACGGCGAAGACCAGCGAACCTTGTCTTCCACATCCAAGACCTCTTCCATCGCCTGAAAGTTTACCTGACAATCCTGCGGAAAGATCGCCAACGGATTCGCAACCCCACTGACCACGTGATCATTGGTTACCAGCAGCACACCTTGTTCGTCCGGAAAGAAATCCTCCGCTTTTACTAACCAACCCGTACCATGTCCCCGGCCATTGCGCCGTTCGATGCGCGCGACGGAATTGCACTGGTCCAACCCTTGCTTGTACCACTTGTAAGTCTGCATCTTGTCGGTGCCAAAGATGGCTTCGAGGTTTTGCATGTTGTCAGCGAGTGCCTCAGCTTCCGCCTTGAGGTCTTTAGGATCGCCCTTCGCCATCGCCCCTGCTCGCTCCAGATAGGCCGCACGCAAAACGGGAAGCAGCAGGTTGCCCGGCGGCTCATTCTCTTTCAACTGCCAGACCTCTTCGAATTGCCGCAACGTGCTGTAGATCTCAAACGCATCGACACCGCGACTCTCGACGTACCGACGCGCGGCACGCGCTGCCTTCTGAGCGTCTCCGACTGCGACGTACGCTTCGACTCTTGTGGCCAGGTCCCATACCGGCAATGGATCGGCGCTGTTCTGCTCTTTGTCTTCCAGCGCGGCCAGGATTTCTTTGGCGAGGTCTTCCGGCTTTCGCGTTCCGGCTATCGGAAAACCGTCCCGCCGCGCGCGTGCTAATAGGGCCACAGCATTGATCCCGTGCCACCAGCTCTCCGACACTTCCGCTCGATAAGCAGGCAGATAGTTCTTTAGTGCTTGCACCAGATCTGCGCGATTCGCAGCGGAGGCCGGATCGTTGTTGTTCACGTAAAGCTGTTTGTAGATGCGGCCGATGAGTCCACGAGCTTCTCGTTTATCGACGGTGTTTTCCGCCGCCTCGCTTATAACAGATTGCAGAACCATTTCGGCAGGCGTGAGCAGACCTTGATCAATCAGCGCCTGTGCATACTGGCGGCGCACTGGCAGCGTGTTCAGGCCCGAACGAAGCATCGCCTCGGCCATTTGGACCATCGACGCGAATTGTCGCTTGCGACGCAGCAGATAGAGCAACTGTTTGGCGAACTCGGCGTCGATAGGTGAAGACTCTGACTTGATGCGCGCGACAGTCTGCTCGCAAAGCTCAGTCACTTCACCCCACTTGAACCTGTTGAGAGCTTCGCCAAGGTTCGTTTCAAGATCGGGGTCGTCCCACGACATGTTGGCCTCCTGGATTGAGGTAGTTCCGTCGAACTACGGACGGGATTTGAGGATTCGCGACATCACTGCGAGAGTTCCGAGATGATACGCGTTGTGGTCGGCAACTAAAAGGGCTTCGCGCAGAATTGTCTGGCCTTCACCATGAGGTAACTTCGCGTGCACGTCAGTGGCAGGATCTTCAACGAGCCCTTCGATGTGTTGCAGGTCTTGACGAAACTCGTCGACCGTTTTTTGCCACAACGCAGGCGTTCCAAGTTCGTCTGGCTTGGGCCAATAACCCTTCGGAAACTCGGGTGAAATGTGGTCAGGATCACGACTAAATTCTAGTATGTCCCACTGCGCCAGTCGCATGTGTTCCAGCACCTGCCACGGTGTGTACGGTAGCCCTTCAACCTGGCTGTTACATAAGTCCGCTGGAAAGCTGTTGACGAATTCATCGAACGACATGTGGGCTCCACCGCCTCGCAAGAGATAGAGCACGTGCTTTCGTAAAGAATCGTCTTCCGGGGTCGGTGACATACTTCGGTTTCCTTGAGACGCTACGTCGCCTGCGACGTATGGAATACCACCTGATCGTGAAGCCAGAGCTTTTCGAAAAACTCTCGTGCGACATTAGTGTCGCTCTCATTCGCTGTTTCCATGATCCGCGCTACACTGCGACGCCCGTCAATAGCATCAAACAACTGTTTTTCGTGCGCTTTGATGACGATATACAGATCCTGAAACACGTGCGTTTGATTAATGAGAACGCCTGCGGCTCCAAGCGGAAGGGACTGCTGTACGCAGGTGGTCCACGGTAAACGAATCGGCACGTAGTGCATGAAGGCGTCGTCGTCGAAACGAATCTTAGCTCCCGCGCGTTCCGCATCATTGCGATAAGCAACGAAACTGTGGTTGGGCATCAAGCCGCGCCACAATTCCATTTCCGCATACTGCTCGCGCTCTGGCAAATCCGCTAACCGGTAGAAGTGCGGCGTTCTTGCGATCGCACCGCATTCCGGCAGGTAAGGAGCTTGCCAATACCAACGGCCTAACACCAGTTCATTGCCGTCCAGCCAGGCGAACAGTTCGGGTACTGAGTATGATCGATCGCGCGGATTCAGCAACGTATCCGCCAGAGCATCGCCGTTGAACTCCCTCGAGCCGCCCTGTGCAGACAAGAGGGGGTGATATTCCGGCAGCGCGCGCAGCACTGAAATAAGATCGCGGATCTCCTCGGTCGACGTTTCGACGCCGAGCATGCGGCAGTATTCCTGCATCATGTAAATGCCGGCGCGACCGTAAGGCGCGTACACCATCAGATACATGGCGCCATCGCGATTCAGCACCGACCGGAGTGCGCGCAAACCGGCATCGGGATTGACGAGGTGATGCAGCACGCCGGTGCAAATGATGTGATCGAAGCTGTGGTTCAAATTACCGGCGCTCTCGATAGATAGTGGTCGAACTTCGAGATTTTGCAGGTTGTATTTTTGTTTCAGCTTTTCGGTGTGCTCAAGACTGGTCCTGCTGACGTCGATAGCAGTGACGCGCGCAGCGGGATGGCAAAGAGCATACTTCGCCGCCTGCCAGGTTCCGCATCCCGCGACCAGCACATCGAGATCCTCGCGGTATTCGAGGTTTGGCCACAACAGATGAAACTCTGATCGGCGAACGTTGTCGTCTTTGTATAGATCCAGCGCCCGATCGAGATTTTCGAGCGGAGGCGGAAACGGATGTTTCGTGTAAAAGTCGCGGATCGGATCCGCGCTTGCGGCGAACGCACGCGCTTCTGAGGCCGCGCTGAGAGATTCAGGTTTCATGAGTTTTTCCGGAACGAGAAAGTGGTCGGGGATTATACACCGAAGCGGACGGTCGATTCACGCATGTCGCGAGCACGATGCCGCCGACCGTAAATCTAAGCAAAGTCAAAACATTATGGGCCGGCTGCTTCAACTGTGACCCACGTGCCGTTGAAGGCGGCGGTGCCGCAAAGCCTGTCGATGGCGAGGTTGTCAGTTAGGTCGTTGATGCTGCTGCCGGAGTGTTGCTGGGCCACTTCGAGTTGAATACCAGCGCGATCGTGGCCCCACCCGTGAGGGATGCTGACGACGCCTGGCATCATTTCGTCCGATAATTCAAGGGGAACCTCCACTGAGCCTACGCGCGATTTCACCACCACCGTTTGACCGGTTATAAGATCTCGATGCGCGGCGTCGGCGGGATGCATAAGGATCGTGCATTGCGGTTTGCCTCGCAGGAGTCGTTGAGTGTTGTGCATCCACGAATTGTTGCCGCGCAGTTGACGACGTCCGATCAGTCGCAGGTGCCCGTTAACGTCTGCGACTGCCTGGTCCAACAATTGCGATTTCACACGCGCAACATCACTAACCAGCACTTCAGGTGCTAAATCGATCTTTTTGTCGGCAGTGCGCAAACGTGCCGGCAGGCACGGCGACAGTGGGCCAAGGTCGATTCCGTGTTCTGCGTTTCTGACCCTCCGCAACGTAAGCCCGCTGGAAAAAGGATTGAGCCGAGCACCGTAGGGCCCGAAACGCAGTCCGAGATCGAGCATCCTTTCGGGTCCCAGGAAACGCTTCATCAACGAAGCCTTAACGCGCCCGGCGAGACCGTCGTCGGACATGCGCGTTTGCAACTCAAACAGGATCTCCCAATCGTCTTTCGCGTCGGCATCGCGAGAGAACAGCGGCGGTGAGAACTTTGCCACGTTACGAACCGCCAGCAGGTGAAACGCAATGTCGTAGTGACCACGTTCGAGCGCTGATGTCGGAGGCAGGATGATGTGCGCGTGGCGGGTGGTTTCGTTGATGTAACAGTCGATCGACACCATGAAATCCAGACCTGCCAACGCCCGATCCAACTCGCGCCCGTTTGGTGTGGATAGAACAGGATTTCCGGCCACAGTCACGAACCCTCTGATTCGACCCGCTCCTTCTGTCAATATCTCTTCAGCCAACGCCGCCACTGGAAACTCTCCCCAAAATTCCGGCAGCTTGCGCACGCGAGTATGCCGCCGCCGGAAACCACCGCGCGGCGCAAGCGATTTCGGTGCGTTAACAGGATCAAACGCGGGGAGCGTAAACATCGCTCCGCCTGGCCGGTCGAGATTTCCCGAAACGATATTCAGAACGTTGATCAGCCACTGGCAAACCCCGCCGAACTCCTGGGTGCTGACGCCAATTCGTCCGTAACACACAGCCGACTCCGCGTAAGCAAATTCTCTCGCAAGCAAGCGTATCTGCTCCGCTGCAATGCCAGTTATCGAAGCGACTCGTTCAGGCGGAAACTCCGCCACAAGATCCGCTACCTTCTCGACACCTTTCGTAAACGCTAACAACCGATCTGGACGCGTCAACGCTTCCGAAAAGACGACCTGCAACATCGCAAGCAACAACAGTACATCCGTACCGGGACGGATAAACAGATGCTGATCCGCGAATCGAGCAGTTTCGTTGAAACGCGGATCAACTAAAACCACTTTCCCGCCGCGCCGTCGTATCTCGTCCAACCTGCGTCCCATTCCGGGGGCAGTCATCATGCTTCCATTCGAAACTGCCGGATTCGCTCCCAGAATCAGGAAAAACTTCGTCCGCTCGAGATCGGGTACTGGCAGCAGAAGCTGGTGACCAAACATCAGGTAAGAAGCAAGATGGTGGGCCAATTGGTCCACAGACGTCGCCGAAAACCTGTTGCGTGTTTTAAGACTGCGAATGAATCCGGGCGCGAACAACATCACGCCATAATTGTGAACGCTGGGATTACCGAGATAAGTAGCAAGCGAATCGCGTCCGTGCTCCGCGCGAATGCGTTTCAAGTTTTGTGCGACTTCCGCAAACGCTTCATCCCACGTTATCTGATCCCAACCGCTTCGCGTGCGCCGAACAGGATGCCTTAGGCGGTCTTTATCGAAATGAATGTCCTGCAAAGCGGCGGCTTTCGGACAAATATACCCGCGACTAAATGGATCATCCTTGTCACCACGGATATCGAGATGTTGTTCATTCCGAACAGTGATCTCGATGCCGCAAATCGCTTCGCAGAGATTACAGTTGCGATAATGAGGAGTAGTGCTTTTCATGCGTCTCGGCGAGAAACAATGTTGTTCCCGGTGGTCCAGTCAATTCCAATGCAACCGAGCAGACAAGATCGCAGCTGTTGAAAGACTGCGCGAACTTGCAAAAAATCCCTGGCCGACAACTAGATGCACGAACGAGCGAATCAGTCGTTCGCTGCGCTGGTGTTCGCCTCTACTTTCTCGGCAGGTAAGGGCGTACGCGAATGTTTGATGTGCCGCCAGACCCACCACGCCACAAAAATCAGCCCCGCGATGCCAATCAGAAAATCGAAACGATGAAACCACGTCTTTAGCGTGTCGTTCTTGTCCCACTGCTCGCCCAGTTTCTGTCCGATGTACGCAAGCCCAAGACACCATGGGAACGACCCGGCGAAGGTGTAGATCGTGAAACGAGTCATGTTCATGCGCGCTACACCCGCGGGAAAGGCGATGAACGTCCGAATCGCCGGCAACAATCGCGCAGTGAACACGATCAGCTCGCCGTATTTCGCAAACCACCGATCGGCGAGATCGAGATCGTGCCGCGATAGCAGAATATACCGCCCATACTTCTCAATAAACGGTCGCCCGCCGTACATCCCGGCATAGTAAGCGACCCACGATCCGACCACACAACCAACCGCACCTGCGAGACCAACGAGCCAAAGGTTCATTTCGCCGCGCGACACGAGGTAACCGGAGAAAGGCATGATGATCTCGGACGGCAAAGGTATGCACGCCGATTCGATCGCCATCAATAAAACGATCCCGGAGTACCCCAGCGTCGAGATCGTGGCGATGATAAAACTGGAAAGAATGCCGATTATTTTTGCGACCATGTAGTTTTTGTTGGATGTGAAAACACAGATTTAGTGATCGGACCAACCATGTTGGCCGATCAAAGGAACAAATGCGCAACCCCCGTGATCTTCCTCGCGACGGCCTGTCTCCGTTTTGATTACTCGTATCATTCTTTGACTGTCACGCGAATCGCCCACGGGCACAACCAGCCGCCCGTTAATTTTGAGTTGCACAATCAGTGGCTCCGGAATCGTTGGACCACCCGCCGCGACGAGTATGGCATCGTACGGAGCATGCGCGGCCCAACCAAGCGTGCCGTCGAAACACTTAACAGTCGCATTGTAGATTTCCAACTGTCGAATCCGAGCCTGCGCCTCGCGCGCCAGATCGCCAATGCGTTCGATCGCATAAACCTGCGCTGCGATCAGCGACAACACAGCAGTCTGGTATCCCGAGCCCGCGCCAATCTCTAACACGCGACTGTTGCCATCAAGCTCGAGCAACTCGGTCATGCGGGCTACGATAAAAGGCTGCGAGATGGTTTGGTTTGAACTGATCGGCAAAGCGTGATCGCCATAGGCGCGACTCTGTAAAGCTTCAGGCACGAAGAAATGGCGCGGTACGTTTCTGATTGCTTCCAGGACGCGCTGGTCTCGGATGCCGTAATGATCGCGTAAACGCGCAACCATACGTTCTCGGGGAATGGAGTACTCCTGGAGTGAAGCCGAGCGATGTTTGTTGGCTGCTTGCACCGGGAGAATTTTACTTGCTTTAGCTCTTGTGGAGTAGCTCGGAGTCTTTCAGATAGTTCCAGGCCTCGATTGCGGTCAACGCCCGATGATCCGTCATATCGGAACGCACCGGCGTCACCGACACGTAACCCGACTTTACCGCATAATAATCAGTGCCCTCGAGTGCGTTGGCGTTAAAGTATTCTTCACCGATCCAGAAGTAAGGCTTGCCTCGTGGATCGATGTGCTCGCTGATGATCGGTCGCGCGTTTTTGATACCTTGACGCGTCACCATCACGCCTTTGATCTCGCCGGGAGGCAAGTTGATGTTGAGCAGCGTGCCTTCCGGTAAACCTTCGTCGAGAACTTTTCGCACGGCCACAACAGCAAATGCCGCGGCGTGAGTGAAGTCAAAATTATCACGAGCCACGAGGCTTAGAGCAACGCCCGGAACGCCTAGAATTGTGCCTTCCATAGCGCCCGCAACGGTGCCTGAGTAGCTTGCGTCGTCGCCGAGATTACCGCCGTGGTTGATACCGGAGACACAGATGTCCGGACGTTCTGCTTCGGAGAGAATTTTATTGACAGCGAGCGTGACGCAATCGGTAGGAGTTCCGTCAACGGACCAATGACGCTCGTCGAGCTGACGAATGCGCAAAGGACGCGCTAACGTCAAACTGTGAGAAGCGCCGCTCATCTCCGATGCGGGCGCAACAACGTAGACGTCTCCTATCTCCTTCAGGGCTTCCTCAAGTTTGATCAGGCCGTCGGAGTGGATACCGTCGTCGTTTGTAATCAAGATCCGCGTCATACCTTCTCTGTATCCGTGTGAACCAAACACGGATTTTGGCAACTCGGCTTGAAGCGACTGGTGAGATTGGCGGCTGGGGAAATGCTTAGTCGCGCGGTATGCGCATCCGGCCCTTCTTCTTGTTTCGTTTTCGCGCCAGGGCCGACTTCAATTTCGCCTTTTGACCGGGGGGAATAAAGAAGGCGTGCTTCTTCGCGTCTTTGATGATCTCCTCAGTCATCACTTTGCGCTTGAAGCGACGGAGCGCGCTCTCAATTGATTCACCCTGATTAACAGTAACTATTGCCATTCGTTCTCAGCTTTCCCTTTCCAAAAATCCAAAATTCGGGCCCACTATTTAACCACAAACCCACAAAAACACAAAAAGGCAGAACCAATTTTGGCGATTGATCCGTGCCTCTTTGTGTCCTCCTGTGTGAAAACTAAACCAGTACCGCCTCCGCGGGTTCCTCCTTCTTCCGGCTCAGACCCTTGATCTGGACCGGCTTGTCGGCTTCCTTCGCGATCGACTGTTTCTTTAACACCATCTCCTGATAAAGCTTGCGCATCATCACAGCTTCTTCATGCGCCGTCTTCGGTCCTTCCATCTCGGGCTTATTCGGCCGGGTCAGGTCAATTTCGTTCAGGATGAGACCGTGCGACTTATCAGCCATCGGCACGTCTTTGCCACCGGCGAAAATCTCGTGACGGCCGTGCTCCTGATACCACTTCGCGACGGTCGCGTTCTGGTGCATGTTCTCGATGATGTTCCGCCAACCAATACCCGTGTTGTACGCGCAGAACGAAATCTCGCCTTCCTGCGTGCCGTACGGGATGATGCACATTTCGGTGCGACGGAAGTCGTAGTTGAAAAGATCCTGGAACCACATTCCCGCGATGAACAGGAAGTTCCAGCGATCCGAACGACGCGCCTCGATGTCTCTCGTGGTGCGATCGCCGCTGACCTTGCCGTAGTTCTTACCGGTCAGGCCAAATGACTTATCAAACTTCTTGAAAAGCTCGTAGAGCGTGAATTGCGAAGGCGAATTGTATGGGTTGTAGTGCTTCAAAAGCGTCAGACCCATCATGATGTTCGACATCCACTTGCCGCGCGCAGCGTCAGTGATCTTCTGCATGTCTTTGACCAGACCCGGAATGTTCAAGAACTCCGGCACCGGCCGCATTTCTTTGTTCTCTTTGTCGATCATCACCGCGGTCCCGACACCACAATTCGGGTGACAACCGCACGAAACCTGACCCCACTCCGCATTCGGGCCGTGAACGAGATCCGCGAAATCTGCGAAGGCGCCCATCAATGAAAGTGGGAACCAATCGCGCGTTGGTTCAGTGATCCCAACCTGATTCTTCACATCGTGCGCGAGATGCGACAGCGTGTAGCGTTGTTGCAGGCGACGCTGCTCGGTGATTTCTTCGTCACGGCCGGTGAATGAAACTGGTTGGAACGAAAGGAACGCAATCTTTTTCGGATTGTCGAGCGCGAAACGAATAATCGAACCGACCTGATCGTTGTTGATGCCGTTCACGAGCGTGGTGACAAGAACGATTTCGACGCCTGCTTCGTGAAGGTTGTTGATGGCTCGCATCTTTACGTCGAACAGGTTGCCGACCTGGCGGTGACTGTTCGCATCGTTTCCGATTCCGTCGAATTGCAGATAGACGTAACGCAAACCAGCTTCAGCAGCTTGGCGGCAGAACTCTTTGCTCTTCGCAAACTCGATTCCGTTGGTCGCCGCCTGCACGCTGTTGTAACCAACTTTGCGCGAGTATTTGATCGCCTCGATGAAATGCGGCGAGATTGAAGGTTCGCCGCCGGAGAACTGCACCGACATCTGGCGTCGCGGTTTGATCGTGATCGCGTTGTCGAGAATCTCTTTGATCTCATCCATGCTCAGTTCATGAACAAAACCAACCTGGTTGGCGTCCATGAAGCACGGGTCGCACATCATGTTGCAGCGATTCGTAAGGTCGACAGTCAACACGGCGCCGCGACCGTACTTGACGGTGCTTGAACCGTGATTGTGCAATTTCTCGTCGTTGTGGGCGTCGATGTCGCGCCCCGGGAACATCTTCTCAATGTGCGTGAGAAACTTGGCATCGATGGCCATCATGTCTTCGAAGTGACCGTGAGTCGGGCAGTCTTTGATCATCCAGATCTCACCATCGCGTTCGATGATCTGTGCCTTAATCTCGCCGACCTTCTCGTTAATCAGGTCGCTGACTTCCCTTTTACCGCTGATGATTGCTTCGCGCGCTTCGATCACGCAGTTCGGACAAAGCGAATCGGTTGTTCTCGGCCAACCCAACGTTGGCTTGCTCTTTTGCCACGACTTTAGCAGTGGCTTGTCCGACCATTTTGGAGTGAATGAAGGATTAGGTTTGTATTTATTAACTGACTGAATTGCGTTGAAAATGCCCCCGGCTATCAACGTCAATCCGCGCTCTGCATGCTTAATCGGTCGCATCGGCTCTCCACGTTTTTCTAGTTTTCTGTCGACCCCGGCAGACTACTACACGCCAGAAGCCGCGAAGCTATCGGCAATGACTGTGCCGTTCCGGCCCTCACACAACTTAAGTTCAATTATTGATTAATTTAGGAGGAACCAAGAGGAACTAACGTACAAAGGTTTGGTGTATCTTCTTGCTACAGACGCGGTGTTCGCGTGAGTCGTGGGCCATTTTGTCACCGATCTTTACCCATCGCAGCGGCCATCGCAGCGACGATGGGATCGGTTACTCGCTTCTTGTAAAGCTCGTCCAGCTTACCTGGCGACAGGTCGAACTCCACGGGAGATTCCTGGATGCGCTTGATGATCGTGCCTTCGGAAAAACCCGCTTCGACAAGTCGTATGACGCCGTCGTTATCGAGGACCGGCGTCTTCTCGAGTTTCAAACTTGCGCCGGTTCCGCCGGCTTCACTTTCGGGCCTCAAAATCTTTACGGTCGCCGAACCGGTAACGGAGCCTTCACTGACGTTACCGCCGTTACCAGCGCGTGACTCGCTTTTCGATCGCGAACCACTGCCGGAGCCGAAGATGTTCGTGCCTGAACTCTGCGAGTCGTTGCCGTTCGCCGGTTTCCGGTTCGCACCTCTGTTGAAGAACGAGTCGTCGGACACCCATTCATCTTCGCTGATGACGAACGTTGAATCGTGACTCGAGAGCATCGCGAGGATGATGTTCTCACTAACGCCCTGACGTTTGAGTTGGATCAGTTGTTCCGGTTCGAGGTTGAACGCGCTGGGCCGGTTATGAATGATGGTGATGACTGTTTTCTCTTTGAAGCCAGCCTTGACGAGTTTGATAACTGATTCGTTAGTAAGCAGACCGTCACTTGTTTGCTGAGCCTGAACAGCAACTATCAACAGTGAAACGCACAAACAGGTTGCGGCTAGTATTTGCTTCATTATGCGGGTTTCGCGGGTTTCGCGGGTTTCCTCGTGCGCGCGGTTGTACGCTTGTACCGGTAACCGATCTTCTTCACGTAGTTACGCGTTTCGCGATATGGCGGCACGCGGTTACCAAACTTCGCGACTGCGCCTTCGCCGGCGTTGTAACTGGCCAGAACGAGATCGACACGGTTATTAAAACGATTCAGAAGCTCGCGCAGATAGCGTGTACCGCCGGAGATGTTTTGCGCAGGATCGTGCGGACGTCGCACGCCGAAGCGGGCGGCCGTTCCGGGCATGAGCTGCATCAAGCCACGCGCGCCTTTCGGCGACACAGCATGGGTATTGAAATGCGACTCCTGCTCCATCACGAGAAAGATCAAATAAGGATCGACGTTGTACTTGCCACCGTTGGCGCGAATGAGTCGATCGAGTCCCGGACGGCCCGTGCTCCAACCGCGTTCCTTCTTTCCTGTTTGCGCGATCGTTTCCGGAGACTCGAGTTCGATCCGATCGATGCGGCTGCGGTCGATGAAGATCGACATACCGCCGCGCTTGTACCATGCGCCGGCGGGGGATTCGGTAGCACTGTCAGCCTCGACGCGAGCGCCGCCTTTTAGATAGATCCAGACTGGGTGATCGTAGGTTCCATTTTTCGGCGCTGCTTCGGCGACAGTTTCAATGACTTCGAAGTGATCGTCGTCGTTCGAGCTCTTGACCGGTGCAGCGTTAGTCTCAGCTGGCGTCGAGCGTTCGATCTTTTTAACTTTGCTTTTAGGCAGGAGATTACTGATGTTTCCTTGCCGGTACCAGATTCCCTGCGTCGTCTCTGTCGCTTCATCTACGACGAGGTACGAGCCATCTACTAGTTTCAGTCTGACCTCCTCACGGACTTGAGCGCGTCCGTGACTAGAACAGACCGTGACTAGAATTCCGACCAGTAATAGTCGCGCAATCATGATTTTAGAGTTCCAATGGATCCGCTAACGGTTTCTCGCTTCGCGCTTCCTGCGCAAACGAGTGCGACGTACCGAAGTAGTTACGCCACGCGATGTCAACAATGTGCGGCGTCATTTGCAACCCGTGCTTCTCAAACTGGCAAATGTCGGTAGCGCGATCCATCAAGTCTCGGGGCTCGCAACCTTTCATCTGCCGGCGTTCGGTTCGATACTTGGCCAGAATATAATCCAACACTTGTTGCTCGACCTTCATGCCGCGCTTGCTCGCCTGGTAGCGGAAGATATCTGAATAGGCCCCGGGCGTAGGCGGCTCGACGCGTGCGCGATAACCCATGCGTCGCAGGAACGCCTGGTCGGCGAGATCGTTCTCGTCGAGGTTTGTCGAAAACACAACTAGTTGCTCGAACGGTACTTCGATCTTCTTTCCGGTGTGCAGCGCGAGATAGTCCACACGTCTTTCAAGTGGAACGATCCAGCGGTTCAGCAGGTCCTGTGGGGCCACGCGTTGACGGCCGAAGTCGTCGATCACCAACGTCCCACCGTTTGATTTCATCTGAAACGGCGCTTCATAAAATTTGGCGGCTTCACTCCACGTCAGGTCCGCGTTCTCCAGCGTCAACTCACCACCGACCACGACCAGCGGACGTTTGATCGGTACCCAGCGACGATCGAAATCGATTGGAGTTTCTTCCGCCGGCATTTCTTCGTGACAATGGGAGTCAAACACGCGAATGATCTGGCCGTCTATCTCGACCGCGTACGGAATCCAGATCGCACCCTGGAGTGCATTGTTGATTCGTTCGGCGACCGCCGTTTTGCCCGTTCCCGGCAACCCGGTTAAGAACAGGGAACGACGCGAGTTGATGACGCAACCGAGCGTCTGCAACAGCGATTCCGGTAGCACCAGATCGTGAAACGCCTGACGCACCGTTTCGATCGATGCCGTTTCGGACGGGATCGACTGCAACTTCATCATGTGCGTGTAGTCGCGTAACGAAACCGGAGCTGGTCCAACGTAACCGCAAACGGACAACAGACGCACCAGGCGGTCCCAGCCGTGGTCCAACATCGCGTAACGCGTCGAACCGACGGCCGACTGCTTCTTCACCTCGATCAATTTTTCGCGGTATAGCTGCTGAAGCAACTCTTCGGCCAGCGTCCGGGGCAGATTGATGCGTTCGGCGATCGCCGTCGTCGTAGGCTCGGGCAGCATTGCCACGTGCTTCAACGCCAGGTCGCACAAGAACTGCTCGGAAATGCCGGTGTCAGCCAGTTCCTCTGGAAGTGGCGGACCCATGCTTTCGACTTCCGCGCGCGTCAAAATTGTCGTATGCGACATCGTCAGACTCTCTTTCTAATAAGTTACTTCCCGTTCGTAATCAGCATGGTGCCGTTCGACGCGATGGCCAGCGCCGTGCGAGCAGCTTGTGAATCCGCCGATCGGCCGACGCGGTCATACAAATCGGCAAGACGGCGCAGCGCGATCGTATTGTTCGGTTCGAGGTCACGCGCGGCTTCGTAGTAACGAATCGCGTCGTCCTCGCGACCAAAACGCTCGAGCATCTTCGCGGTGTTCAGATTACCTGTGAGCGGACCAGTCGCACGTGCGAAGGCTCTGTAAGCCTCATCGATCTTGCCCAACCGGCAGTACGCGAGACCGAGGTTGTTGAGAATGCGTTCGTCTGTCGGCGCCAACTTCGCTGCCCGCTTCAGGCGGTCGACAGCCGCTCGATAGTTGCCTCGCTGATAGAGCGCGAAACCAAGGTTGTTCAGCGTCTCGGCATCCTCCTCAAGTTTCACGGCGCGTTCGAACGATTCCTTCGCTCGTTCGCCGAAACCCTTCTTGTCGTAAGCAACGCCCAGCAAGTTATGCGCTTCGGTGAGCTTTGGATCGAGCGAAACGGCTGTCGAGAGCTCGGTGACGGCTTCGCTGTACGCGCCGTTCATCAGGTACTCGCGTCCTGTTTCGAAATGCTCGCGCGCTGAGCTGCCGGAAGTAACCGGCTTGAACGTTCGCGCATCCTCGACGCGCGTGATAGCAACGCTCTCAAAGCGTTCAGCGTCTTTTTCCGTCATGCGTTCGATCTTGTTCTCGTCCTTGCCACCGCGCCCAAACAAACGGCCGAAAGCCTTAAACGGCGCGGCGAGAACTTTGACGACCTTGTTGCCGCCTTTTTTCTTCGGCTGCTCCGCGGTCCCTGCCTCTGAACCGGAGTCTTCAAGAACGATAGCGTCGGGATCGCCGTCACGTTCGACGGTCGATGCGCTCCACATCGCGGTGGCGGCTATCGTCAGTATAAAAGCGATTAGAACAGCTATGATTCTGCGTTTCTTCATTGGTCCAACTCCTCTGCGTCTTGACCTCTAGTCCATTTTTGCAAGTACGTCCATGAGGTTGAGGGCAGCGGGGCCAAGGATCGCGATGAAAAGCGTGGGAAACAGGAAACATGCGAGTGGGAACAGTAGTTTGACCGCCGCTTTTTGCGCCGCCTGTTCTGCTCGCTGGCGACGCTTGGTGCGCAGTCCATCCGAGAATATTCGAAGTCCCTTGGCGATCGAGGTACCAAACTTGTCGGTCTGGATCAGCATCGCTACAAGACTGCGCAGATCGTCGACGCCGGTGCGCTCAGCGAGGTTACGCAACGCTTCATCACGCTCGCGACCTACACGGATTTCCAGGTTCGCTAATTCAAACTCAGTCGCGATCGGCGGGTGCACATCTCTCAACTCCGATGCCACTTTCATCATCGCGGCATTAAGTCCGAGACCTGCTTCAACCGAAACAACCATCAAGTCGAGCGCGTCCGCCAGCCCCCATCGCAGCTCGCGTTGGCGGTTCTTCGTCATGCGTGACAAGAAATAACGAGGCAGGAAGAATCCGGCTATGAAAGCGAGAATGATATAGATGATCGCGTTGCCCAGCGGCTTACCTAAGAGAGCGCAAGCGCCGGCTACGATCAACGGAAAGCTAGCCATCGCGCTAAGCTGAATCGCGCGATAAACGATCGGCGCTTCAGGGGAGCGAAATCCCGCATGCATTAGTTGCTTTTGCAGCTTGCGTGCTTCGCTTGCCGACGGCGGCAACAGCTTGTTCAGCGGGGTCGCGAGCCTTTGCGCGATCTCAGTGGCGGGCCGATCTTCAGGTAACACGGCCGACTGAGCGTTCCCCACAGCGGATTCTCTACCACCGGCCAGCCGGCGCAGTCTTTCAGTAGCGGCGCTCTGCGGTTTGTACACCAGCCAGTAGACACCGAGCATTGCGAGCGAGATGCATACGAAAGTGGAGATGGCGATTATTAGTATCATTGCTCTTTAGGTCTCTGGTCTTAGGTCTTTGTGCTTTGTACTTAGTGTTTTGTACTTTGTTCTCCACTTAGTGCTGCTTTGTATCTAAGACTGTCATAAGCGGACAAAGCACCAAGCACTAAGCTCAAATCTTGATGTTTAATATCTTTCTTACAATCAACATCCCCGTGATCTGCATGAACAGCGCTGCCGCGATCAGATAATGACCACGCGGATCTTTCCACAACACGCTCATGTACTCAGGATTCATCACTGTGACGGCCAGCGCCACAAACATCGGTAGCGCGCAGAGCAGCCACGCCGACATGCGCGAGCTCGTCGTCAAAGTCTTCAGGTCACCCAGAATGCGGAAGCGTTCGCGGATCGTGTACGCGACCTTTTCAAGGATCTCGGCGAGATTACCGCCCGTCTCGCGCTGGATCAGGATTGCCGTGACGCACATCTTCAGATCGAGTAACGGCATCCGGGCAGTCAGGTTTTCGAGCGCCAGTTTCACTGACAAACCGAGGTTTTGTTCCTCATAAGCCTTGCGAAACTCGGCCGCAGTGGGATCGGGCATTTCGACCGAGACCATGTGCAGCGCTTCGGAAAATGCGTGGCCGGCGCTGAGCGCGCGGCTGATTAAATCGAGCGCATCCGGAAGCTGTTCGAGAAATGCGTCAAACCGTTTCTTACGTTTCCACCAAACATGGACCAGCGGGATAGACGCACAAACGAGCGCGGCGAGGATCATGATCGGAATAAAGACGGTCAGCACTGACGCAGCCAACCCACCCAGCAGTCCGGCCATGCCCGAAAACATCACCAAACGCGACGGTGTGATGTGCAGATCCGCCTGGTCCAACATCCGCTTCAAGTGCAGCGCAGCCTGGAGACTGATCAGCGTCCGGTTGACCCACGGGATCTCGCTCATCAGCTCATTGCGAGCGAGCACTACATCCACGTCTTCAGTGTGAGCGGAGTGCAGCAGCGCTTCGGAAAGCCGTTTTTGCAGGCGCGCGCGCTTCTTGTCCGTGCTGTGTGTCGCCAGGAGATAGGCGCCCAGCACGAGGAAGAGCGCAAACACAAATACGAGAAACGATATGATCATTTACATCTCCTCGAAGAAGACGCGGGGCAACTGCAAGCCGCATGCTTTCAAGCGTTCCGCAAACCGCGGCCGAATTCCCGTCGGACGGAAACGGCCGATCACTTGACCTTCCTTGTCGACGCCGGTGCGTTCGTACATGAAGATCTCCTGCATGGTGATCGTCTCACCTTCCATGCCGGTGATTTCAGAGATGGACGTCACGCGTCGCGAACCATCAGAGAGGCGCGCAACCTGCACGACGAGATTGATAGCGGATGCTACCTGCTGTCGCATCGCGCGGTCTGAAAGACGCATACCGGTCATCTGGATCATGGTCTCGAGACGGGCCAGCGCATCGCGTGGGGTGTTGGCGTGAATCGTAGTCAAACTGCCGTCGTGACCGGTGTTCATAGCCTGAAGCATGTCGATCGCTTCGCCACCACGAACCTCGCCGATCACGATGCGATCGGGCCGCATACGAAGCGCATTGCGAACGAGATCTCGTTGCGTAACTTCACCGCGGCCTTCAATGTTCGGTGGCCGGGTTTCAAGCCGGACGGTGTGTGGCTGCTGTAACTGCAATTCAGCCGAGTCTTCGATGGTGACGATGCGTTCGTTTTCCGGAATGTAAGCCGAGAGCGCGTTGAGCAGCGTTGTTTTACCAGCGCCGGTTCCACCCGAAATCAGAACGTTGAGCCTGGCGTGCACGACCATCTGAAGCATGTCGGCTATGTCTTTGGTCAGAGCTTTGTTTTCGATCAAAGACGACATCCGCAACGGATCGGCGCCAAACCGGCGAATCGAGAGCACTGGACCGTCGATCGACAGCGGAGGAATGATCGCATTCACACGAGATCCATCCTGCAAACGGGCGTCAACCATCGGCGACGACTCGTCGATGCGACGTCCGACTGACGAAACGATTCGCTCGATCACGCGCATCAGGTGTTCGTCGTCCTTGAACCGGACGTTCGTGGCTTCGATCTTGCCGCGTCGTTCTATGTAAATCGTGTCGTGCGAATTCACGAGGATATCGGAGATGGTGGGGTCCTTGAGCAAGGGCTCGAGTGGCCCCAGACCGAATAGTTCGTGCTGAACGTCATTGACGAGTCGGTCGCGTTCGGAAACCGATAACGGCATGCCTTCCTGGGCCAGAACGCTTTCCGCCAAACGAGAAACTTCGGCATGAACCTGCTCGGGGGTCAGCGAAGACAGCTTCGTCAGGTCCATCCGGTTGATCAGCGTGCGGTGCAGACGGGCCTTCATCTCCTGGAAGGAGTTTTGACCTGTACCGTCAGCTACGCTGCCGGGAACATTTTGATTTCCGATTAATCTTTCACGAAGTGCCATGATTTTTTCCGGGTGCGGCGGTCCGCCGCGTCAACTAAACCTTTTCCATTGAGGTTTGCAGGTTGAACTGCCTTTGCGCCGGCTGCTTCTTGAGGAACGAACTCAAAAAACCGCGACGCTGACTCGATTCGTCGATTGGCGCGACACCTAACGACATCTGCTGCGCTATTCGACGAATTTCCATTGCGATCTTGGAAGTAGGCTCACACTGGACCAACGGCGTGCCGAGGTTGATCGAACTAACGGCCGTTTGATAATCGCTGGGCACGAATCCAACTACCGGCTCGCCCAGGAATTTCTCGACCTGGCGCAAATCAAGATCGATCTGCTTGCTCCATCGGTTCACGACGATGCGCACTTTCTGCCGTGGGTAACCCAGTCGATCAAAAATCTCCAGCGCTCGTTGCGTGCTGCGGATAGCGGGAATGTCGAGCGTCAGGACCAGAATGATCTCATCTGACTGATCCAGAGCGGCCAGTGTTATCGAATCGAATGTGTGTTGCGGATCAAGTACGACATAGTCGAAATGCTCACGCAGTTTTTGCAGCACTTCGAACACGTGTTGCGGTTCGATCTCGTCAGCTGAGTCAGCTTCACGCGGAGCTGCGAGTAACCACAGGTTCTTCGAGTGATGTGTTACGAGACTGTTGACAAGCGTTTCGTCGAGGCGTTGACGTTTTTCCACCATGTCTGCGATGGAGTACTTCGCTTCGAGCCCAAGGAACAGCGGCAAGTCACCTGCCTGAAGATTGAGATCGACGAGCACGGTCTTGGTGGCTGTTGCCGCGGCGAGATTCGTCGCCAGGAATGAAGTGCCGCATCCGCCTTTGCTGGAAAACACGGCAACCATGCGACCTTTCTTCTTCGGCGCTTCGACCTTGTTGGTGGTGAACTCCGAGACTCGATCCAGCACCGTGCGCAACTCGTCTGCGCTAATCGGGATGCGCAAAAACTCGCGCGCGCCGGCGCGTAAACTTCGCAGGATCAAATCGGGTGACGCGTCCTGGGCCGCGGAGATCAGCGCTGTGTTCGGACATTCGGCGTTCAGACGCTCGATAAATCGAACTGCATTGTCCGCGTTTGGACCAAGGGCGATGATCGCGGCCGCCGGCTTCAACCGAACAATCTCTTCGTAGAGCTGATCGGCGTCGTTGCCGCCGGCGAGGAGTTGCACGCGCGATTCTGCAGTCAGGGCCCGGCGAATGTCTTTAAAGTTCTCAAGGCCGGTGCTCAGCACTACTACTGAAATTGGTTCGGTCATTAGTTCCTCTTAGTATTATTTCGACCCACTGCCGGCGGCGAATTTGAAAATTACTGACAGAGTGCCGGGGGATTTGCGGCGGGACATCGCAGAACTCAGAAGGCCGATGTCACTCGGGCGCGATGTGCGACAGGCAGGCTTACTCACGGAGCCGCCCGGCAGTGGTTTCGAAAATTGAGATTGTCATCCTTGCTATCGTCACGACTGACAGTCCTTAGCATTCTGACTGGAGTCACCACGCTACATGTCGTTCGGAATAAACCCGACGCTCTCACCAGTAAGTGTAGTCGTGTAAGCCGGCATCGTAATGGTGGTCCCTATTATCGGAACCACAAACTGAAATTGGTAATCGGTAATGCTGACTGTGACGGTCCCTTTGTTTAATCCGAAATCGGAATAGTTAACCGACACGTTCGTGGTAGTTAGGTTGGGAACTGTGGTCTGAGTCCCACCGGCCGGATCTCCGTACACGACTACGTTTTTAACCGAGGCAGCGCTATCAGCGGAGTGGAGAACGGCATATCGCGCTCCACGTCTGGCGGCGTCAGCAAGAGCATTGTGGACCCAGAGGGCACGGCCAAATTCGATCACTGCAAACATCGCCACCAGTAAAACAGTAAGAGCGATAGAAAGTTCGACCAGGGTTGCGCCGCGCTCACTCAATTCGACTGATTTCCCTTTTCGCATAATTGTCACCTTCCTAGGGGATCGCCGGAGGTTGCGTTAACAAACTACGCATCGTCACGCTGGGCTGCACAGCGACGTTTGTGGAAAGACCATCAATCCCCGTGAGCGCACCCAGATTGAAAATCGGCTGATGCTCGTAGCCAACAATCTGCACAGTCACCCTCTCGGGTAACAGTGGAACACCACCTTCACGCGTAATCACAACGTGTGCCGGAGCCAGGTCAGGTAGTAAGGGTGATCCAGTTCCCGCTGGGTTACCGAATACGACGATGTTCTTGGCGGCAGTATCTCCAACGGTTCCAACTTCACTCGTAGTCAAGTATCGAGCTCCGCTCCTCGTCGCCTTTGACAACGTCGTATATTCGTAGAAGTACCGTCCAAATTCGGCCGTCGCCGCAAACAAGACCAGGAAGATTGGTAGAACAATTGCCGCTTCCACTAACTGGATACCACTCTCGTCTCGGCGAAGACGTTGCAGGTCGAACAATCGCCTCCAACGACGCCGGTTCCGGATTCTTCGGATTCTTGTGTGCATGGCTTCACCTACTTGTAAAGAACTGGAACGGCAAGATTGTCGTTCACGGCGCCGGCACCTGGGTCATAGGTGCTGTTGCCTGCAAACGCAGTGTCTCTTATGTACTCAGCTTTGAGTTCATTACCGCTCCCGCCGCCAACTGAGGTCTGTAAAAAGAAGACACCGAACCGGTTGACCGTCACTGTATCTCGCCCCTCTCCAGGCGGCGCCGTGGCGATGGGAAGGATAACTATGCGGCGACCGTCAACACCCTGATGGGATGGTTCGTCGACCACCAGTTTGTCGCGATACTGAAAGTATTTAATGTCTTCGGCGATATTGCTGTCAGGCGGTGACAATGCCGGATCCATCCCGCCGCCATAGATATCAAACCGCGCATTGATGCCCTGACGAACGGCGCCAGACGTAACACCCGGTTTTGTCTTTACCTCGGTGCCGACGGCGATGCACCAGTTAACTCCGTTCGCCATTCCCTCACGGTCACCGCTACCGCCTGCCTGGACTGGAGCGAGCAGTTGGTAATTCCCTGGCGAAACGTGATCGCCTGGAGCTAAGCGAAAGGTATACGTTCTCCCCTCCGTGATTGGGTCATCCTCATAGTCAAGGACGAATGCCGGGAGCCATGGACAAATGACATTGAGTGGAACGGAATAGCCGGCCGTTGCTGTAGCCGATAGATTCTTGCTGCTGCCTATAAGGAAAGCGGCAAAAGAAACAGCGACGGGCGAAGGGTCTGTCGATACTTTTACGAAACGAATGTTAGCGGGCGAAGCCGCGGCTGCGGCTTCACTGACGTATGGGCCATCCAGATTGACTGCAAAAAGAACGTTGGCGCGGGGGAAGCTTACGCCAGTGTTATTGAAGTCATATTTGTTCATCGCCGTTACTGCGCGATTGGTGGCTTCTGTAATGCCGGGCGTCCCGCCGTTCAGTCCCGATACACCGGCCAGGGCTGCCGCATCTGCTGCGTTCTGAAGTTCTGCTTTCGACAGGTAGAACCTGCTGATATCGATGCCTAAACCGACCGCCAGCAGAACTGCCAACATCCCGATTGCGGATGTGGCCAGAATTGAACCTCGCTCACGTTTCCTATTTCCCGCTTGTTTGTTTGACCTGTTCTTCATGTGCTTCCCCCCTTTGCTGCAAACGAAGACCTATTACGCAAACAACTACCACGGTCGTACTGACTCCGGATTGAAGTCGACGCGCAGTGCTTTCGCGACCGGTAAATCTGGATTGGTGGTGCGAACACTGCTGATTGATCCGGAGGTGCTGGTTTGCGTAGTCTCGGCAGCTTTGGTTTTACGTTCTTCAACTTTGGCCGGAGCAGCCGGAGTCGACACTGGCGTTGAAGCCGGAGTCTCACCGTTCTGTCCCGAAACCTTGTAACCCGTTTGACCGGAGATGCCTTCACCCTTCGGCTCGACGCCCAAGGGTGAGTTGCCCTTCAGGCCATCGATGCCACGCATATTCGGCAGGTCGTCGCCCTTGACTGGCTTCACCAGGGTCGCAGTGACGAAGAACATCAGTTCGGTTTCTTTCTTCTCGAAAGACTTCGACTTGAAGAGTGCGCCGATCACTGGAATCGAGCTAACAACCGGAATACGCGACAACGTCTTCGTTTCGGAGTTGTCGAGCAAGCCGGCCAGCGCGAACGACTGACCATCGCGCAGTTCAATGCCGGTCTTCGCGCGACGAGTGCGCAGCGCCGGCACGACGAAACCGTTGAAACGGACGCCGTTGCTGAAGTCGATCGTGGAAACCTCGGGCTCGAGCTCCAAACGAATGTGGTCTTCATCGATGATGGTCGGTTTGAAGTTGAGACGGATGCCATACTCTTTCCACATGATCGTGACGCCGCTGCCGTTCTGGCCCATCTGGAGCACCGGCACCGGGAACTCACCGCCGGCGAGGAAGCTCGCCTGTTGACCATTCATCGCGATCAGGTTTGGTTCCGCCAACTCACGAAATGCGCCTTCAGAACGCATCAGCCTGAGCATGGCACCGGTGTTGATCTGTCGATTGAAAACGAAAAGGTTCAGCGCCGGTTGGATAATTGTGTCGATGATGGCGCCGGCCGGGCTGGTCGTGGTGTCGCCCAGAATGCTTGGACCACCACCGCTGTTCCAGTAACCACCGGTTCCTCCCGGAGGTCCCGACATGAACGACGTGCCGTAATCGCGCAAGCGATTTCGATTCACTTCGGCAACACGAACCTGAAGCTGAACCTGGGTGGCATCGCTGACCGGCGAGGTGAGCATATTGACCACTTTGAAATTCGCGGCTTCGATCACGCTCTGTACTTGAGCGGCCGTCGCGGCATTCGTGACGCTACCAGAAATCACGACCGAACCGTTGGCCTGGCTCAGGCGGATGTCGTCTTTCGGGAACAACGCGCGAATCTGAGAATCGATCAGCGACAGGTTGGCGCGGACGTAAACGTCAAACACCAAAAACTGACCGCCGGTCTGTTCCCACGCGATGAAGTTGACCTGGCCGAACGTTTTACCATTCACGAGCACCTGGTCTGGCGTGACGAGCACGGCTTCGGCGATTTCGGGATTCGACACCGAGAAACGTCCGACCGGGCGATCGAAATTGATCACGCGCGACTGCCCAACGAGAACGTTTACGGCAATCGACTCTTTGTTCTGACCGAACGACGCCTTGTAGAAGTTTTCCTGGGCGTGGGAGATGGAATAACTAAAGATAGTAATCAACGACGCGAGCAATAAACTCACCCGGCGCGACATTGGGGAACGGCTCTGCATGATCTTATGCTCCTTTTGTTTCTAGCGATCGTCCGTGCGATCAACTTCAAGAGTTACCCGGCGCTGAGCGCGCCGGGCACGAATTTTTAAACTGACACTGAACTATGGAAATTCGACGTTCCGCTTTTTCGCGCCTTCGATCATTTCGACTTGCGTTCGCGGAGTCGCTTGAGGAGCTGGGGCCGATACTGCTGGATTTGAAGCTGGAGCACGGCGGCGGGCCGGCTTCGCTTCGCCCTTGGGCTGTTCACTCTTGAGTGCACCTGGTTCTGGAACCGGCATGGCGGTGTCGCCGCCTAACAGGTTGCGCTTGTTAACGCCCGGCGTGTCTTCGTTGCCCTGGTCGATCTGGCTGCGCATCACGAGCTGGAGTTTGCCTTCGCTCGCGGCGAGCGCGAGTTTCTCAGCCTGCTCGGGAGTGACCTGGAGAGTGACCGCTTTGACGCTGTTGGCTTCACGTTCGTCCTCCGGCTTGTCGATCTTCTGACCGCTCGCCAGGACCTTGATGTTCTGCAACACGATCTTCGAAATCGGGTTCTGCCGGCTCATGCCTTCGGGATCGATCGTCACGACGACGTCAACGAGCGTACCCGGCTGAATAAATCCGGAAATGCCGGCCGCATCGTCGACCTTCACGGTCATGGCGCGATAGCCTTCGGGAATGATCGCCGAGAGACCTGCCGCGGTTCCTTCCGCTGCCAGTCGTGATTCCGTGATCGGTTCGCGCGGCGAGATGTTCACCACCGCCACACGGCCCGCAAGCCTTTCAGCGGAGTCGAAGGCGCCGTCGGGTGTCGACTCCTTCGGAAACTGGACCACCATGATCTGCTCGGGAATGATCTTGCTGCCGATCGGGATGGCCACCTTCGCCACGGCTACCTTATTCAGATTCTTCGTGTAGGCCTGGGCGCTCGATAAGTATTTGCTGACTGACACGGCAGCGAGCACTCCGAATATCAGCGCCCCTACCAAAACTATGAAGAAACGTTTGTTTCGCATGGAATCAACTCTCCGTTCTCGCTAGGTCCAGGCCTAGTTGGTTGCCGCTGTTAAGCGTGAAAGATCGCGGTTGCGATAATGGCGCCGATGGTGATCGCCGCACCGTATGGAATGGTGAGGCGCCGATCAGCAGGGACACTGAACTTGGGCATTGGCCATCCCGGCAGTAAGCCGACCAGGATCTGCAACACCCGATGCATCGTCGTGGCAAAAACTCCGGAACGCAGCACTGTCACGAGCGCGAGTAGACCACCCGTCAGCACCACCACCACGAAAGTTGGCAATACCAGTTGGGCGCCGATGATGGATCCGATCGCGGCGAAGAGTTTGACGTCGCCCGCGCCCATCGCTCCGAAGACGTGCAAGATAAACATCAGAATGAAAGCCAAAACGCAGCCACCAATGCTGTTCAGAGCGCCGGGCAACCCGCCGATGGCGAAGTTGATCGTCAGCCCGCTAATCAAAGTGGCAAGTACAAATGGATTAGGAATGCGGCGATACCGCACGTCGTGGTAGATGATCACTACGGCGAGCGGAACTAGGAATAATTCAAAAATTGTTGCGGTTGGGCTAAGCATTTCGGCTAAGTTGCTTTGCGGGGACGGAACGGAAAGGTAGGGGCGCACCTGTGTAGTCGAGCTTCACAAGGCGCGCCACCCGATGGCAGTCAATGATCAAATTTCAATTGATGAAACCTGCCAAGGCTTCGATCTTCGTCCCGATACTCGATCCGAGTAATTCAAAGGCCAATACCGTTGCAACTGCTACGAGAGCCGCGGCAACGGCGTACTCAGAGAGCTCAAGCCCCGTCTCATCGCGGAAGAATTTGGTAAACATAGTCGATCCTCCCTGACTGAAGGCTTGGGCCTTCCTCAAGCCGGCAGCAGAACGTACTTGTCGCTGCCGGCGTAGTCAGTTTCTCGGCACTATTGAGCCTGGCCGGTATTGATCGTGTCAGCGAGAGAGTCGATCTTGGTGCCAATGCTGCTGCCCAGAAGCTGGAAAGCGGCAACGCAAGCCAACGCAACCAGCGCTGCGGCAACTGCGTACTCAGAAAGTTCAAGACCGGTTTCATCACGCAAGAATCTCTTAATCATTTTGTTGCTCCTTTTTGGGTGTTCGATTAGGCGTTATTGCTGCGAGTGAGCGGACAAGGGAATGCGACCTTGGGAAGCATCGTCGCCGGCGCATGTGGCACGCACGGAAGAGAGTGGAAGCGACGTGGCCGTGCGGCGGCCAAAGCCATTGATTCCACTCAACACCGCACTAGACAACGTCAACAACAACAGTAATACCTCGTTATCCTGGATCCCCGCGGTCTTGATGCTGACGAGAATGGCCAGCGCCAGGAACGGAGAAAGGATTACGAGCATTACAGCTGATGCCAGGTTTCTAGTGGTGTTCGATTTCATAAGGTTTTTGTCAGCTCGTCAGTTGATGCGAGGCAATGTTGCTTCGCGACGAGCATGACTTTTACAACCGCTGTGCCATTGGACCAGTGTTGAGTTTGTTGGGGATTTTTAGTTCAGTTGTAGCCTGCGGTTGACAAGCTTCACGTGGTCCAAAAGGAGCTAAGCTGGAAAAATTCAAGTTTTTACTCGGATTGGTGTTGTCGCCTGTGGTTGACAAAGAGGGAACCACGGATGACAGAGAGAAACTAGGCGCGGTACTGCATGCCGGGTTCGGTGTCTTCCTGGAGAAAGTCGCCGATATCGATCGCGAGGCGTTTGAGTTTTTTGTAGAGAGTTTGGCGCGAGCCGAGTCCGAGCGCTTCGCTGGCCTTCGCGACATTGCAGTCATGTCGCTTGAGCGTCTCGGTAATCACACGACGCTCGTAGTTGTCCAGCAGGTCTTCGAGTCTTTCCATCGGTGGCGGGCTAGCGTTATTACTCTGTGGAAAGATCCGCGCGCTGATGTTCTGAGGTCGAATGTATCCGTCGTCTTCAGCGTAAAGAACGAGCCGTTCCATTTCCGCTGCTAACTCACGCACATTACCTGGCCACGAATAAGTCTCTAAAATCTGGATCGCGTCGGCAGTGATTCCAGAAACCGCCCTTTCATTCTTGCGCGAGTAATGGCTGACGAAATGCGAGATTAACGCCGAAATGTCCTCCGGCCGATCACGAAGCGGTGGCACCTCGATAGTCAACGTGGCGATCCTGTAATAGAGGTCCTCTCTGAAGAGCTTCTCACTCACAAGCTGCTCGAGATCTTTATGGGTGGCCGCGATCACGCGCACGTTCACTTTCCGCGGCGCACGCTCACCCAGTGTGTGAATCTCGCCCTCCTGAAGAAACCTGAGTAGCTTCGGCTGTAACGAGAGTGGCAAGTCACCGATTTCGTCGAGGAACAACGTGCCGTTCTCGGCCGATCGAATCAACCCCGCCTGGTCCGTCATCGCACCGGTAAACGTTCCGCGCCGATGACCAAACAACATGCTCTCGATCAGCTCCGCCGGAACTGCCGAACAGTTGAACGGAATGAACTCGCTCTCCGATCGACGACTGAGCCGGTGAATGGCCCTGGCAATGAGTTCTTTTCCGGTGCCCGATTCTCCGGTTACCAGAATCGTTGAGTTGGAATCTTTGATTCGCTCGATGTTTCGAGCGACTTCGCACATTGCGCGGCTGCTAAAGACCATGCCGGGGAGCGAACTTGAAGCAGGCATCGTCGTGACCGCGCGGGTTGTGTTCTCGACAGTATTACCAGGCGACCGGTGCGAGTGCGCGAGGTGCGCAACATCGCTAAGCGCATTCAACTCCTTTGCTTGACTAGCCGTTAATGGTCTGACACACCGGCCGTACAAGGCCGCGCCTTCGCGCATGCTGGAGGGCAGTGCCAGCAACAAACAAATCGACTGATCGCCTTCACATGCAGGCTGTGGCCGGCCCTGAGTGGTGAAGATTTCGGTTACGACGCTTTCCGCGGTCGCGATCTCCTGGTCCTCGAGGCCTTCGGCCCAACGTAAGCTCGGCTTGCCGGAGTTCGAGGTGGCCCAAATCGAGAGACCGTAGGTCGGCGCAGTTGCCTCGACCATCAGGCTCATCTTGATCATGACCTCGTAAAGCAGATCAGGACCACCGTTTGCGGCTTCGCATACGGCGCGAACCATGGAACTTATCGGTAGCTGGATTGAATTTGAGTCGGATGTTGGTACGTCCGGCGCCAGGACCGAAGAATCAGACATCGACACCTCTTCCTTGTGTGCTGGTGAACGCTGGAACTGATTTTCAGTGAGGGTACTGCGATTGACAGGGCAATTTCGTGTGGGAATATCGGCTTGCTCCCACACGTTCATGAGTCTAGTGGTCGGCCACTCAGCCTGTCAACAACTTTAAAATGCCTGGATTTTCGTTCGCCAAGCGTTCGCCAAATCGATGGGTTTAAGCGTTCTTAGTTCAAGTAAATGTTGAAGTTACGGACTTAAAGCATTGATGAGAAATGTCTTGGAAATATCTTTACAGCCTTAAGCACGGGTGCTACAGTCCCGCGTGTTGTTGCTAAGTCGTTGAGCCGCAACGAATTGACAAGCCACAAACTACATTTAGTTGGGGCAGTGACGCCCAACAGACCAGCTATATTGTGGACAAACTCTCAAGTCGAGTTAAGCAGCCTCTTAACTCAGAGCAAGCTAATCGAGTTCGCGACTAGTGGAGCGAGACAAGTGGAGACTTGAATCGATGAAGAGACGATTGTCCCTGGCGGTCAGGAGCAGGCTTGGACATGTATCAAAGATCACAATCCGCAGAAAGTTGGCGTCTCGGCGAGTGGGTTTGCAGCGACGGCGGTTCAGGCAAGTGAAGGTTGGCTAAAGACGGACTGAAGAGGCGTGGAAAACTATAAGGCAAAGTTAATTAGTAGGACGATTCGTGCACTTTGTGCGTCCTTTGGGGACCCGAACCCTGGTACGTATTCAGGCGAGTGGAATCGGAAAACAAATGGGGAGGCTTTATGAACAAGGTCGCAAATACTTACTGGGTTGACGAGCGTATCCGATCGCAGCGTGTGCTGCCGCGCTCCGGCGGTTCTCTGGCTTCTATGCAGCAGATTTCGATGGACATCATCGGCTCTCGCACTGAAGTGCGACGCCGCGGAGGTTTGGTTCCCTCCTGGGTGGTTTTCGGCATGATTTTACTGGCTACTTTCGCCGTTTGCGTGACCGTTAACATGCGAACGCACGCGAAATTTCAGGTGGCCACACAGCAATTCTCCGCAATGCAAACCGATGTGGAAGCACTTCGCAACGTGAACCGGTCACTGAAGACCGAGATCGAACGGCTTCGTAACGATCCACGGACTGTGGAATCAGCCGCACGGGCGAGCCTAAACATGGTCCGCAGCAATGAATACATTGTTCCTATCGACTAACGGCGACCTGATGAGTGCCACAAGATTCGATTGTGACCAACAAAGGAGATTAAGTTCCATGCCTGCCGAAACCTGCCTGTAGATTTCCCTGCTCGACATCCACGCAACCGGGTACCCCTTCCGTGTGGCGCGGCTGTGACTGCCATCGCAGCCGCGCTCCCCTCTTAAGATAACAATCAGAGCAACAGCATTGTCAGACTTTTGCAAAGGCGAAGTCGCGGGCGGGGATGAGTTCGTTTGCGAATCGAAGCTGATATATGCCGAAAGCAGCGACGACCAGCGTGTAGATTTGCACACCGGTAATCAAGGCAATGTTTTGCGTAAACCACGGTGATAGGTACAGTGCGAGAAGGAAACAGCGGTAAGCGAACGGCAGTGAAGCTGAGCTGTAGCCGGCCCTGTAAAACTCAGCAGTAAGCAGAAGAGCGGGCAGAACCAGGATGGTGGAGTCGTAAATCCCCATATAAAGGGTCAGCAACGGCGTCCACGTCAGAGTGAGTGCCCAAAGCAGCAGGCGATGTGATTCCTCTTTTAACCGCCACCATTTAGCGACGATGAAGGGAATCAACACGAGGACAATGATGGCGACAATGGCCCATCGGACGTAGGTTTGGTGTGGCAGCAGCAGTCGCATAAAGAAATTGATGTCCACGTATTTCCAGGAACGCAAACCGGTTACGGTACTGGTTGTCGTGGTGCTGAAGAAAAGAAGACGGTTAATGAAGTTTATGCAACCCTCGATGCCGACCAGTACCCACGAAAAAACAGCCAACACAACACTGCCCGCGGCAAGTCCCGCGAGAGTTAACCATCTTCCGGTTATCAACAGCATCGGGCCGACAAGCAGAAGCAACGTGGGTTTGTAGGCGCAAAGCGCGAGAACGATACCGCTCCAGAAGCGGCTGCGGGTTTCGATTGCTATCGCCAACGCCAGGCAGAAGAAGCCGACGGCAGAAGTTTGCCCGCCGGCCAGGCACTCGACCAAAAACGGCCAAAATGAAAGAGCGATTAACAGCGCCGTCAACCAGATCTCTTGCGGCAGAGACTCGAGCGACCGCCAGAGTATTGTGAATCCAGCTATATATAAGGACAGAGAGAACACTAACCAGATCAGGTACGCCCACGCGTATGGCAATCGCGATAGGAGAATAAACGGCGCGATGAAGAAGGGCGCGTTGGCATACGTCAAAGCTTCATCAGGCGGGGCGTCGGGGAAGTTCTTTTTAAAGACGCGGCGGTGCAATTCGAAATCGTAGATACGCGCCGGGCCATGGTCGTTGAAGATCTGCCCGGCCACATAGAACGCGCCGAAGTCGGCTCCCAGAAACGGCCCGAATATCGTCTTGCCACGCTTCGCTGTCGCAAACGAGACAGTGAGAACGATAAAAACAACCGCCAGCACCAAAATAGCGATCTTGCGAATGTAAGCTTGATTCAGCCGCCGCTCGATGAAACGTCTCACGCAATCAGCCCCCTCACGGTGGTGGGCGCGCCTCAACTTTGCACCCGTTGTTGAAAATTACTAATATCACGACGGTAAGTAAATCGAATTAATTTGAGAGGTAGAATGCCCGAAACAAAGGAAAGCTCATCACCAGGCGAGGTCGAAAAAGAGCGGTGGGAAAAGGAGACGCTCGACCCGACACTCGCGAAACGTCCCGAACGCAAGAAGAGCTTTCAGACGGTCTCGCTGAAAGAGGTCGATCGACTTTACACACCGGCCGATGTCGATCATCTCGACTTTTCACGCGACATTTCGTTTCCCGGTGAGTTTCCCTACACCCGTGGCATTCACCCCACCGGCTATCGCGGCAAACTCTGGACCATGCGGCAGTTTGCCGGCTTCAGCACACCAGAGGAGACTAACGCCCGTTTCAAATACCTGCTCGAACAAGGACAGACTGGACTGTCAGTGGCCTATGACTTGCCAACCTTGATGGGCTACGACGCTGACTCACCGCTCTCGGAAGGCGAGGTCGGGAAATGCGGCGTCGCCGTTTCGTCACTCGCCGACATGGAAGTGCTATTCGATGGTATCCCACTCGAACAAGTCACCGTGTCGCAGACCATCAATGCGCCCGCGTCTGTGTTGTTGGCGATGTACCTGGTCGTAGCGGAAAAACAGGGCGCCAGCTGGGACAAGATCTCGGGCACGCTGCAGAACGACATTCTCAAGGAGTACATCGCACAGAAAGAGTGGATCTATCCGATCAAACCGGCGATGAAGCTGGTAATAGACACGTTTGAGTTCTGCACGCAGCATGTGCCCCGCTACAACCCCATCTCCGTGAGCGGTTATCACATTCGTGAAGCAGGCGCGACCGCCGCACAGGAACTGGCATTCACCTTGCGCGACGGAATCGAGTACGTCGCCTGGGGCGTCGACGCAGGTCTCGAAGTGGATCGATTTGTCCCGCGCATCTCGTTTTTCTTCAACGCCCACAACGACTTCTTCGAGGAGATCGCAAAGTATCGCGCGGCCCGCCGCATCTGGTCGCGCGAGATGAAGAACCGGTTCGGCAGCTCAAACGAACGCACGTTGCAGCTTCGTTTCCATACTCAAACCGCGGGCGTCTCGCTAACGGTCCAACAGCCGCTGAACAACATTGTCCGCGTCGCGATTCAGGCACTCGCCGGGGTCCTCGGCGGCACGCAGAGTCTGCACACAGACGCCTACGACGAAGCACTGGCGCTGCCAACCGATCGTGCGGCGCTGATTGCTCTGCGTACGCAACAAATCATCGCGGAAGAGACAGGCGTCGTAAACACCATCGATCCGCTCGGTGGTTCTTACTATCTCGAAGCGCTCACGCAGAAGATGGAAGACGAGGCATTAGATTATTTCCGAAAGATCGACGCGATGGGCGGCATGGTTGCGGCGATCGAACGCGGGTTCCCGCAGCGCGAGATCCAGGACTCGGCTTATCAATATCAAAAGGCTGTCGAGCGCGGCGAACAGGTGATTGTCGGCGTCAACAAGTATGAGATGACTGACGAGCCTTCTGGAGTTCCGATTCTCGTGATCGACGAGTCAGTCCGGACTCACCAGTTGGAACGGCTCGAGCAAACACGTACGCAGCGTGATCCCGGTGCCGTGACGAAAGCTCTGGATCGTTTGAAACTGGCGGCGCAAAACAATGAGAACACGATGGCGGCCACGATCGAGGCCGTACGTGCCTACGCCACGCTTGGTGAAATCTGTTCGGCATTGCGCGACGTATACGGAATCTACGAAGAGCCGGCGTTTTGATCATCATCATGGCGGCGACTAAAACCGGCACCAAACTGTCGCTGCTCGTTCTTGTACTCTTCTCCACACTCGTTCACGCACAGACGCGAACGAAGCCTGACGGTGATCGCGTCACGATCACTCCTCGTAAAATCACGCTGATTCGCACCGGCGAGATAGCCAAAAACTTTCCACATCGACGCAAGGCGACAGTGACTTATCCAGTTGTCTCCGGTTTGCGAGACCCGGCTGTCCTTCGCCGCGTTCGCGCTATTGTCGACTTCAAGAATATTTTCGAAACGACTCTTGCTGAGTACCGTGCGGATGCGTGGTTGGAGGAGTTTAGTTACGACGTTAATTACAATCAGAATTACATTCTGGATTTGACCTTCTGGCAAACCGGATCGGCCGCCTACCCTGACACGCAGCACAAACACTTCACTATCGACTTGCGCCGTGGCGCCGTCGTCAAAGCTACCGATGTGTTCGCAGGGGACAAGCTGGAACAACTCGCGCGTCTGGTAAACGAGAAGTTGCAACAGGAACTGATCGATTCAAAACCTGAGATCCTGAAATCAGGCGACATCAGCGCCAACGACCTGAACGATCTTCACGAAGCCTTGAAGTTTGGCATCGATAATCTTAATGACTTTGAAGTCGCTAACGATGGCCTTGTATTTCTCTACGACGCCGGGTTTCCGCACGTTATCGAGGCGCTTCAGCCGGATGGTCGCTATCGCTTCACCTTCGTGGAACTCAAACCGTTCCTGAAACCGGATGGTCTGCTCTGGCAATTTGTCGACTAACGGTTAGAATGCACGCATATGTCGAACCGAAAGATTCGTGTTCTGGTAGCCAAACCCGGACTTGATGGCCATGACCGCGGGGCTAAAGTGATCGCGCGGGCTTTGCGCGACGCCGGTATGGAAGTGATTTATACAGGGTTGCGACAAACACCCGAAATGATCGCCGCCGCAGCACTTCAGGAAGACGTGGACGCCGTGGGTGTCTCGATACTCAGCGGTGCGCATAACACTCTCTGCCCACGGATTGTGCAGTTGCTGCGTGAAAAAGGGATGGATGATTGTCTCGTGTTGGTCGGCGGGATCGTGCCTCAAGAGGATCTTTCGAAACTGAAGCAGCAGGGTGTGGCCGAAGTCTTTTTGCCGGGAACTAACACCGAGGACATCGTGAAATTTCTACGCTCCAACGTGAAACCGCGGGATTAAATTACGTGGCTCATTTCTTCGATCCGTGGTTCAAAAACTTCGCAATTCCCTGCTGACAATCCTCAGTCATGCGCGCTATCACATTCACGTCAGCACCCGTTTCCAACGCTTCGAGAAACGGCAGTCCATCGACCTGATACAGCAGACTCTTCGTTAACGCAATTGACGAACTGCTTACTTCAGTGAACCTTTGCAAGTACGAGTTCACTTCTTTGTCAAAAGTGTTATCGCTGAACACCCGATTTACCAGTCCAATCTCATTGGCGTAAGCGGCGTCAATCTCCTCGCCACGAGTAATCAATTCGAAAGCCCGCTTTTCGGAGATGTTGCGACGCAGAATCGCCAGGACCATCGCCGGAACGAACCCGATCTTTACTTCCGGATATCCGAATCGCGCCGTTTCGGATGCGAGCACGAGATCACAAGCGGTCGCTAAACCGCAACCTCCTGCGAGCGCGCGACCTCGAACCGCGGCAACGACGGGAACACGGATCTGACGAATTCGAACAAATAAATCGAGCAACGATCGCGCGTCCTCTGCGTTGTCACTCATTGAGGCTCGCGCGATCTTCTGAAGTGCCGAGAGATCCGCACCGGAACAAAAATCCTTTCCTGCGCCGGAGATCACAATCGCTCTCACGCTCTCATCGCCAGCGGCTCGCTCGAGGCTACTCTTGATCTCGGCAATCAGAGCCTCATTGAGAGCATTCCGCTTCTCCGGCCGATTGAGCACGATGCTGGCGATCGAGTTTTCAACTGTGTAAAGAATCATCCATCCAATCCGTTGTTAAACTCGTCGGGAACCTCGATCTCCATTCGCAACAACGCTGTCGAAAACGTTTTACCCTGCGCGTCCGTCATTAACGACAACGTACCGCCTCCGCCAAGGCTCTCATGCAGCAAAAAATTCAGCGCGCCCAGGTTCGGCAACTCAAATCTTTCGACTTCGCCGTGACAGATGCCTTTGAAATGTTGCTTAACGCGTTCTGCTGTTACTTCCCGAACAAGAATCGGATAAATCTCTTCGCTCAAAGCGATCAGCCCGATATTCGCAGTGTCGCCCTTATCGCCGGAACGAGCATGGGCCAGTTTTACTAGTTGTACTTTCACGCGTCGAGCACCTCGACTGATGGTGTGATTTCTTCCTTGGGAATCAGTGCAGGCCAGTAAGCGACGATCTCTTCCACCTTTGGACGTCCGCCCGCAAAGCCGGTTACCGCAGGCGGTCCGGTTAGGATCAAGGGTGCGATCTCTTTCGTGAACCGCTCGATTGCACTTCGGTCCTCCCCGCGAACACCGAAGCGAAGTTGGACTTCCGGAATGTCGCTGCGCGGTGGTCCGGCTAATGGTCCATGAGTCGCATTCGCGCCAACAAACTCAGTCAGAATCTGATCGAACTTCAGACCCAGTCGATCCAGACGCGCGCGCAGTATGCGATCCGCCGCTAGCGCCTTGTCGTATGCATCCGGCCATGCGTAGACGAGCGTCCCGACCGCTTTGAACCCTGCCGAGTAACTGATCGAAACTTTCAAGAATTCTGTCGCCGTCCGGCCTTCGATGCCAAACACCCGCACCCGGTCGCGGCCTTCGTACTCGAGACGAACCGTGGTGAAATCCGCGACGCAGTCCGGTGTGATGTACTCGCGCGGATCGCCCATCTCATACACTAGTTGTTCCTTGATGCCCGGAATGACGACCCAACCGCCAGTGCGTTCGTGTTTGGTAACTACGAAAGTCCCATCAGGCGATGCTTCGACAAGGGGGAAACCAACATCCGCAAGATTCGGAATGCTGCGCCACTCAAACTGGCAATTACCGCCCGACGCCTGGGCGCCGCACTCGATAATGTGCCCCGCAATGGTGCCCGCTGCGAGGCGATTCCAATCGCTTTCGGACCAGTTAAACTCGTGAATCATTGGCGCGAGCGTGAGTCCGGTGTCCGTCGCCCGGCCGGTGATGACGATCTGGGCGCCTGTCCTCAGCGCCTCAACGATGGGCCAAGCGCCGAGATACGCGTTGGCGCTTTGAATGCGATCGCGGACGGTCGATAGCGGTTCGCCGCTGTCCATGTTCCGCAACTCGACGCCGCGGGAAAGCAGATCGTCGAGTCGGGGCATGATGTCGTCACCCATCACGATGCCGATTCGCAATCTCCCGCTCAAACCGAGTTCGCGTGCGACGTCGATCACGGCGTCGGCGCAGCCGCGCACGTTAACGCCGCCGGCGTTCGCAGTTACCTTGATGCCGCGTTCGACGCACGCCGGAAGAATGCGCCGCATCAAGGGGACGAAGTCTCGCGCGTATCCCGCGTTGGGATCGCGAGCCTTCTGCTTCTGCATGATCGACATCGTGACTTCCGCCAGATAGTCGAGCATCAGATAGTCGATTGGACCACCTTCGACCTGGCGCACTGGCGCGTCAGGTAGGTCTCCCCAAAAGCCTTGTCCTGCTGCTATTCGTATTTTTTGCTTCATCAGTTGGTGGTGATTAAACAATCACCACCACACAAGAAGCAAATGGTCTCCTTTCATCTACTCAATCCCGGACTCGGAGTCGGACTCGGAGTCGGACTCACAGTCGGGCTTGGATTTGGCATCGGACTGGGATTCGGTGTCGGACTCGGTTGCGGTTCAGGGCTGGGTTGCGGCTCCGGACTCGGTTGCGGCTCCGGACTCGGTTGCGGAGTCGGCGACACTGTCGGACTCGGCGACGGAGACGGTGTTTGGGCCGGTATCGGCGCTTCTGCCGGCGTTGTAGCCGGGATTGGTACTGTCGCCGGGTTGGCTACTTCAGTTCCGGTCGCGGCTGGTGTGCGAGTCCTGCGCCCGCGTGCTGTCCGCCCCGTCGCAAAAGAACATTTGATGTTTGTACCTGGCGCCGCCGTCAGCGTTAAACGAGTACCTTGTTTTCGTGCACGCAACGAAAAGATCTGCGGCATGGTCGGTGCGGCGGTTGCGCCTGTGGTTGCGGCTGGAGTCATTTCTCCGACTTGAAAAGCCACGGCCGTGTAACCGCCACTCCGCGAAGCCACGATGCGGCCCGTTTTTCCATCGCCGGTCGTGAACTGGTTACCGGTGATCGTGAGCGTCGTTTCGCCCATCAACCCTGCCGGTTCGCAATCGAATGTGCCAGTGTAGGTGCCTGAAAGATCGACCTGAGTGGCTTGAGGGGACGTGGCTGGTTGTGGATCCTGCGCACCCACATTCAAGGAAAATACTAAAGCTATCAACAGCAGCAGTGAAACTGAGACTCTTGTGCTCATGGACTTTTCCTCCCATGTTCCTTATGCGGCGCAGAACGCTTGTGCGCCGGAAATTCTCTTTTTTTGGGGGTTTTAACGACAAACAGGCGGGAACGTCTTGATCTTAAACAACAACCGGCGGTATGACAAACTGGCCGAGGTGAGGACCGCTATAACTCTGCCCGGTTCGCAGCGCGAGTTCCAGCGCAAGACGCGTATCTTCAGGCGCGATCACCGCGTCGACAAACCCGCGCGCCGCAGCATATTTCGCATCGAGTTCCATGTCGTAGGTCTCTCGCACTTTGTCCATTTCCGCATTCAATGCTGCGTCTGGCGACTCCCCGTTCTTCTTTAACTTTTCCAGCTGGCTACCAAAAACCGCCTGCACAGCGGAGTCGCCTTCCATCACGCCCATTCTTCCGGTAGGCCAGCTAAAGATGAAATCCGGATCGAAACCCTGGCCGGCCATCGCGTAGTAACCGGCGCCCGAGGCATGGTTCACCGTCAACACAATCTTCGGCACAACGGCAGTCGCCATCGCTTCGACGAATCGTGCTCCGGCGCGAATAATTCCCGAGTGTTCAGCGTCTGGTCCAACCATGAACCCGGAAACATCCTGTACGAACAACAACGGCGTCTGATGTCGATTACACGTTTCGATGAAATAAGCGACCTTCTCCGCCGACTCCGTGTAGATGATGCCGCCAAACCGTGGTGGCTTGCCGCCGGGTGCGCGCACCATGCCACGATGATTTGCGATAACGCCTACCTGAATCCCGCGAATACGCGCGTGACCGGTGATTATCTCCTTCGCATAGTCCGCCTGGAATTCGTCGAGATGACCCTCGTCAAGCAAACACTCGAACAGTTTTCGCACGTCGTACGGCTGACGATGATCTTCGGGGATGATGTCGTACAACTCTTCGATTGGACGCAGCGACTCACCCGGTTGCCGTATCGCGCTCGTAGAGTCAGCCTGAGGCAACTCGGAAACAATTTCGCGGATCTTCTCGATGCACGTCTGGTCGTCCGCGACTCGATAATGGGCCACTCCGGAAATCTCGTTATGCGTACGGGCGCCGCCGAGTGATTCGTTGTCGATGGTTTGGCCCGTCGCCCCCTTGACGAGGTTCGCGCCGCCCAAGCCCATAAACGATGTGCCCTCGACCATGATGATGATGTCAGACAAGGCTGGAAGGTATGCGCCGCCGGCGATGCAGGGACCCATCACCGCGGCGATCTGCGGAACTTTTAGATAACGCCGCATGATCGAGTTGTAATAAAAGATGCGAGCCGCGCCGTATTGACCGGGAAAAACGCCGCCCTGATAAGGAAGATTCACACCAGCGGAGTCGACGAGATAGATAATCGGCACGCGCGAACGCATCGCGATCTCTTGCGCGCGCAGTATTTTCTTGATCGTCTCGGGCCACCATGATCCGGCTTTAACAGTTGCGTCATTGGCCACGACCACGACTTCCCTGGCTTCAACCCGACCGACGACCGTAACGACCCCCGCGCCCGGTGCGCCGCCCTCGTATTGATCGTATGCGACCAGTAGTCCGATCTCCTGGTGGTACGAATTTTTATCAAGCAACAGTGCGATTCGTTCGCGGGCGGTCAGCTTGCCTTGTTGGTGTTGCCGTTCGATCTTGTCGGGTCCCCCCCCGAGACGAAGCCGGTTTTCGAGTTGCTTTAATTCGTCCGTAAGCTGGCGCAGGCGTTTGGTTGTCTCGACCTTGGCGATCTTCATGATTTACTGGTCTTGGTAACTGGTTGCTGCCACATCATCTTAAGTAGTTTGTTGACATTCGCCTTTGCGGGTATACCTTCGAGGATAACAATTCGCGAACCTCGCAGCTCAATTACGCCGTCACCTGCTCGGGTTTTCCACTCACTTCGCCGAACGTCGCCGACCGACGTATCGGCATTAAGGGTTGAAGCGTCGCCGAGCCGCTTTACCGTGCGTTTAGTGTAGGCGTCGAAGAACTCCTGCGCATCAGTCGCGGTGTCCCACACCGTTACTTGCGCCAGAAACACACCCGACTTTCGTGGTCCTTCATAAATCGCAAAACGATCGCCGCCCCAACCCGCCGCAGCCTGCTTCGACAATTTAGCGTCCTTCAAGAACTCGTCGAGCACAAGGTAATAGCCCCATTCGCCGCTTACGTCATTATCGATGCGCTTCCAACCTGGTCCAAGTGCACGCGCGAAGCTCGGCAACGTGAGTTTTACCGGAGACTCGTACGCGAAATATTTCTCGGGATGCAGGATCTGTTCAGTTGACTGCGGCAACTTCGTGAACGCCTTCGACACCATGGCCCAACCACCGCGCTCGTAAACATCCATCGCCCAGCTCGAACCCTCTGAGTACGGGAACAACAGCGACTCACGGACCGCGCGCGGCGCCTGTTCAAATTGTTCCGATGGGGTGTCCTCCGAGCTACGCATAAAGGCGAGTGCAATCATCGGATGCCTGGTGAGGTAGTGCGTCATCGCCAGCGTCGCATCGCCTTCGATGAGTGCGCGTGCGGCGAGCTCGGCGTCGGAATCGCCCTTCGGCCACTTCTCAAAGCGCCTGAGATTGAAGTGTTGATCCTGAAGCGCGTGCGTTAGCTCGTGGGCCATCACTGGTTTCTGGCCGTCCAGTTCGATCCAGTCGGCGAGATAAAATTGCTTGGCCTTCGGATCGTAATACCCCGCGACCTGTTCGCTTAGCAACTTGATGAGAAAAGTGCGATAGGCGAAATCAGGCGGCGCGAGTCCAAACGCCTTGAGCAACATCTCCGCCGCGTACATCTCCGCCGGGGTGGTGTCCGCGTCGAGGTTCTTGATGATCACCTGTTCGATCTCGGACCGCGACTGGGCGCCGCTTTTCACTTCCCGCAGAATTGAGAGCTGTCGAAGCTCGCTGGTCTCTTTAAGGACTGCCTCAGCAGTCGAGATAATCGCAGCGTTTTGGACCGTGCGGGAGGCGCCCGTCTGGCCTGAGACGACGGGCAAAAAGGTCCCGCTGAGCAAACAGATCAGCACGAGCAGGACCAGGGCGCTGCTAAATTGCTTTGACATAATGGGCTTTCACTCTTATAGTCCGCTAAACGTTAACAGTTTAATGAATCGGAGTTTCAGTTCCTTCTTGCCATGGACGGTTCGGAAGGTTTTGCTCAGATGACCAGCCCTGCTCCTGACGATGTATTCGGCGTTTGGCACGAAACGATGCTACGAGTGCGTTACGCTGAAACGGACAAGATGGGCATCGTTTATTATGCCAACTATTTGGTCTGGTTCGAAATAGGCAGGACCGACTACTGTCGCGCACGTGGCTTCTCGTATCGCGACATGGAGGAGAGCGAGAGTGCGTTCCTCGTCGTGGCTGAGGCATATTGCCGCTACAAGGCCCCGGCCTATTACGACGACGAACTCATAGTTCGCACTCACATCACCGAGTTACGCAAGCGCTCGCTTCGTTTTGGCTATGAAATTGTGCGTGCAGCGAACGGACAAGTCGTCGCGGAAGGTGAGACCGGACACGTGGTGACCGATCAAAACGGACGCGTCAGATCTTTTCCCGAAGGATATGCGCAACGTTTGTTGTCTCCTCCGATCATCAAGACTCACCCTGGGGCGGTTGTCCCCACCGAAACAGCACCCGAATAGTTCTCCCGCAAAGACGCTAGGACGAAAAGCAACTAAGAAAGTGTAGAGGGAGATCCACTTCGCACCTTCTTTCTTTGAATCTCTGTGCCTTTAAGCCGTAGCCTTGCGCGAACCGCTTTATCGTACGTCCAACCAAAAAATCAAACACGTACTTCCTCGTCACAACATAACAGCTGACGGTGTTACAAAATTAGAGATCGCGCTCGGCTTTTTTGTAACTTTTCTCGATTGAGATCGTTTTAGAAGAAAGCCTCGTTGTTAGTTGCGATAACAACGAGGCCCGATGACAACACAAGTTCGATCGCCTCGCGGCGCTCAAAGCTGTATCGTCGACGCCCCGCATCTTAGCGCACCTGGTGGCGAGCTTCAATCGAAGGAGTCGTTTCCATGCGCCACTATGTGTTATTTTTTGCCGTCGTCGCCCTCACTCTGTCAATTCCCTTTTCCAACGCGGCCCAAACGTCTGAAGCCGCGGTCAATAACTTTAAAAACGCCTTGAAGAAAGCCGGCAACGGTGATCTCGACGGCGCGATCGAAGACTACACACGCGCAATCACCCTAAGCTCCCGTCTGGACATCGGCAAAGCAAACACCACCCGGTCCGGAAACTCGTTTGCCCGTGGAGTTGAAGCATCCAGCGAAAGCAACATCGTCATTGTCGACCCGTTCATCGCCGACGCTTACAGCAATCGCGGCCTGGCTCGTTACCAGAAGGGCGATTTGGAAGGTGCGCTGGCCGATCTGAACCAGGCGATCCGCATCCGGCCAACTCTGGCCGTTGCGTACCTCAATCGCGCGGCCGTGCAACGCGCGCAGATGGAGACGATGGCGGCCATAAAAGATCTCGACCGCGCAATTTCGCTCGATAAGAAAATGTTTCAGGCGTTCAGCAATCGCGGCAGCCTTCGGCTCGACTTGGAAGACTACCAAGGCGCGCTCGCTGATCTCAACCGGGCAATTGAACTCAACGACAAAATAGCGGAGCCGTTCTACCATCGCGGCTATGTCTATCTCGGTCTGAAAGACTTCGACACCGCTATCGTTGATTTCGAGCGCGCCATCAAGCTCGCGCCAAATATGGCGTGGGCGTATCAGGGCCTCGGCACCGCGTGGATGTTTAAAGGTTATATGGAACGCGCGATAGAGAAATTCGATCGCGCAATCGAGAACAAACCAACGCTAGCGTGGGCGTATTGCAACCGCTGTATTGCGCGGGTGTATCTCGGCGAGGAAACGCAGGCGCAGGCAGATCTCGACGAATGCGTAAAAATACGACCAGATCTGAAGTCCGAAGTCGAGCGGCGTGCGGGGTTGGCGAGAAGTCTGAGGAAAATTGGCAAGCAGGAGTAACTATTTTTTATTTTCCGTTAACATTTTTCATTTTCTCATTTTGATCGATCCTTACACGCCGGAAATGATAAGTGACCGATGGCAAACGGAAAATGGAAAAATGTTTACTGATGATGGTCCAGCGTGAGGCGCTCGATGGACCGCGCGCGACCGCTGGTTTCGTCGATATCGATGACGGCCGCGCAGATGCGCACCTGGCCACTCGAATGTTCGGCGCGTTTCGCGATCACCGACGTGAAACGCGCAATCACATCAGTCTTGTTCATCCCGATCACGCCGGCGTAGCTGCCCGTCATCCCGAGATCCGTTAGATACGCTGTACCTTCCGGCAAGATCCTCTCGTCCGCTGTTTGGACATGCGTATGCGTACCGACGACAACCGAGACACGCCCGTCCAGGTGCCAACCCATGGCAACCTTTTCCGACGTCGCTTCGGCGTGCACGTCCACGATCCGCACCTTTATCTCTGCCGGGACTGCGTTCAGCACCTGATTGATTACGCGAAATGGATCGTCAGACGGCGGCATGAACACTCGTCCCATCACATTCGCCACGGCTACAGGGATGCCTTTAACTTCCCCGATCCAACAACCATTTCCCGGAGTGTTTGGCGGGTAGTTTGCAGGCCGGATCAATCGTGGTTGTTTTCGGATGTAGTCGATGGCTTCCTTCTTGTCGAAGATATGATTGCCGGAAGTCATCACGTCGATGCCGTTGGCAAACAGATGTTCGCACAGTGACGGAGTGACGGAAAAGCCGCCCGCGAGGTTTTCCGCGTTCATAATTGCGAGGTCGATTTGATGTTGTTCGCGGAGATCCTGGATGCGTTCGAGCACTGCGATCCGGCCGGGCTTTGCCACGACGTCTCCGAACATGAGGACTTTCATAGGGTGAACTGGGTTAGAAACAAAAAGCCGCGTAATCACGGACCGCATGAGCGTGACAAACGAATCACGATCTACGATTCACGATTCGCGGTATCTGGCGAGAGGGAGATCCGCGTTTGCCGTTCCGAAGCCGTAATTGAACCTGCATAGACAGGTGGGTGACCTCTTAATGACGCAGCCTCTGGCAATTCTTAACGTTGAAGAACTGCACTGGCTAGGCGACCTCGGTCTCCCTAATCAACGGCGTTGGCTCAATCATCGTACACTCGGTGACGAACACCGCAGAACGTTTCCCTCCGCCGCGACGGATAGTAACACAAGACGGCAGAGCCGAGAAACGGTCTTAGATCTCAGTACTTTGTATTTTGTACTTAGTTCGCAAGCGTCTGTTCAAGACTGATATTGGTGACTACTTCAGGGCGAACAAAGCACTAAGTACAAAGTACCAAGCACAAAGTATTAGTACGTACTAAGTACTAAGTTCATCCTAAGGACAGCTTACCTGGCGTGCCTTGCTCGTGTTCGAGAGTGGAACGGACTTTCAACAAGCGATCGAGCATTTCGGCGCATTCGGCGCTGCGGGCGCCGAGTTGGGAGTCCGCTTGCTCGTGCATGTTCTTGAGACGATGAAGTTCGTCGGCGATGTGCAGTGCGGCGAGAATCGCTACCTTTAGTGAGTCGACGGTCAGAGTACCTGACGAGATCTCGCGCATGCGACTGTCTACGAACTCCGCGAGTTGGATAATGTACTCAGTGTCGCCGTCAGACCTGATGTTGTAGGTCTGATTGTAAATCTCGACACGGATGGTGGGACTACTGCTGGTGCCTTCCATGCTGTCTTTATTGATCATGCGGCCGATCCCGGAACTCATCTGAGCTCCTCAGCCATCTCCGGATCCAGAGCGGCCACGGCATCAAGCATCGCTTCGACTTTCATGCGGATCGTCTCACGTTCGGCGAGTAACTTTTCAACCTGACTTTCGAGTCGCTCTTTTTCATTCAAGACGTTACCCATGTCCCTATGGATCAGCGACAGCTCTTTTTCGAGGTTCTCTTTTTCCTGACGCAGGGTTTTGGTAAGTTCGATGGTTCGGTAAATCTTATCTTCGAGATGCGAAAACTTTTCCAAGCCTGACAGGCCAACCATCTTTTGTCTCCCGTGAACGTCTCGACTGACGTGAAAATCGACAGCGATTATCCGCCTTCGCGGTTGCAAGCGCAAGACTCATTTCGCAATCCCGCGCGATTTATTTTTCTAACGTTGCTCAGCGGCGAAGGTTTTCAACAACGACGACGTGAGTTGCGAGTGTCGCTCTTCAACTTCTTCATCGCGCAACGTGCGTTCGTCTGAGCGATACTCGAGTCGCAAAGTGACCGATCGCTTGTTGGGCGGGATGTTAGCGCCTGCGAACGTGCCGACGAGCATAACGTTGCGGCAATCTGACACGCGTTGATTTCGGACAGCGCTCAGGATGTCGTCGAGCGCGACTGTGCGATTCAACAAAAGAGAGATGTCGCGCATCACTGACGGGTAACGCGGCAGCGGCGAATATTGAATACCGCGCTCGGGTCCACTCAATAATGATCCGAGATCGAGTTCCATTACATAAACCGGCTGGCGAAACTTGTACGCTGCGGCCACTGACTCCGCGAGTCGACCGATCGTACCGATCTCAACGCCGTCGGCGCGCTTGATCGACGCCGCCTGACCAGGGCGAAGATGTTTCGCGGCAGTGCTTGTGAAGATGAGTGGACTCACGTTCATCCAATCGACGGCGGCTTCGAGTGCACCCTTAACATCGAAGAAGTCGAGCTCGCGATCGGCCTGTGCTTTGTTTTCTTCGACGGCGGCGCCGGTCGCGATCATCGCCAGCGCCAACGGCTCTTCGGGTAGTTGACCGTCCAGGGAAATGCCAAAAACACGCCCAATTTCGAACAAACGGACGTCGCGAATGCCGTGATTAAAATTGTGACGAAGCGAATTCATCAGGCCCGGCAAAAGGCTCGAACGCATCCACGTTGCATCTTCAATAATCGGGTTCTTGAGTTCAGTCTGTCCTTCTTGATTCAACGCTGGGATCAGCGGAAACTGTTCGTCACGGCTGGTGAAACTAAAAGTGATCGCCTCATCGTAACCGCAGGAGTTGAGCGCACGTCGCAACGAACGCTGGTTCATCTCGCTCGGTTGATATTCACCAGGTATGTTCGAAGGTGGTAGTTCTGAAGCGATCCTGTCGTAACCCGCATGGCGCGCAATCTCTTCGACCAGATCTTCTTCCTGCTCGACGTCGATGCGCCACGACGGAACTTCGACGGTGAATTTCTCGAGCGGCAGATAGTCGGATTTGAAACCGAGGCCGGTCAGGATCCGCACGACCTTGTCGCGTTCGACTGTGAGAGACGTCAGTTCCTTCACACGATCCGGACGAAACTCCACAATACGCGGGACGAAAGGTTTCGGATAGACGTCAATCGCGTCCTCGGTTGCAATACCTCCTGCAAGCTCGCCGATCAATTCGACACAACGCTCCTGCGCACGCAGAACGTTCTCGCGATCGGCGCCGCGCTCAAATCGTCGTGACGCTTCAGTGTCCATGCCCAGGCGCCGCGCAGTGTGTCGCACTGAATTTGGATCGAAGTAAGCGCTCTCGATCAGAACATCGGTGGTGCTGATGGAGATCTCTGAGTCTTCGCCACCCATGATCCCAGCGAGTGCAACCGCATTTTGAGCGTCTGCGATTACGAGCATCTCTTCGGTGAGCTCGCGATCGACACCGTCGAGCGTGCGCAGCTTCTCTCCGCGACTAGCACGGCGCACGATGATTCGCCGGCCGGATAGTTTTTGAAGGTCGAAGGCGTGCAACGGCTGGCCTGTTTCGTGAAGCACGTAGTTGGTGATGTCAGCGACGTTATTGATTGGGCGCTGACCGATGCCTTCGAGACGTTTGGCAAGCCAGTCGGGCGATGGTCCAATCTTGACGCCGCGCACGAGACGAGCAGCATATCGCGGACACAGATCCGGGTCCTTAATTTCCACGGATGTTAGATCCGCTGACCGACCGTCGATCTTCACGGATCGCGGTTCCGGCAGGCGTAGTTCCTTGCCCTCGATTACCGTCACCTCCCGTGCAATACCGACGTGCGAAAGACAATCCGGCCGGTTCGACGGCACTTCAACGTCGAGCACTGAATCGTCGGCGTGCGACTCGACCGCGTCGATCGCCAGGCCGACCATTGTCAGCCGCTCACGCAGCTCATGCGGCCTGAGGCCCGTGTTCGTTAACTCCCGTAACCAGTGGTAGCTAATCAGCATTTATCCGTTCAAATTTCGAAGTTTTACTCAAACTGCTCCAAGAACCGCACATCGTTCTCGAAAAGCAGTCGAATGTCGTCGAGCTCGTACATTAACGCGCACATTCGGTCGATTCCCAATCCAAACGCAAAACCCGAGTACTTTTGCGGATCGACGTCGACGGCGCGCAGCACGTTCGGATGCACCATGCCGGATCCGCCCAGCTCTATCCATCCGGAGTTCTTGCAAATCCGGCAACCACTCCCTTTGCATTTGAAGCAACTAAAGTCGAATTCCGCGCTGGGCTCAGTGAACGGGAAATAGGAAGGCCGGAAGCGCGTCACGGTTTCGGGACCAAATATCCGCCGCAGAAACTCCGCGACTGTCCCCTTCAAATGAGCCATTGTTATCCCGCGATCGACACAGAGACCTTCAACCTGGAAGAACATCGGGTTGTGTGTGGGATCGGGCGTGTCGCGCCGGAACACACGTCCCGGCGCAATCATTCGCACCGGTACGCCACGGCGCTGCATCGCGTGAATCTGCACGGTAGATGTTTGCGTCCGGAGCGCGAAACCCTCGGTCGTGTAGAACGTGTCCTGCGATGCGCGCGCTGGATGGTGTTCCGGAATATTGAGTGCGTCGAAGTTGTAGAAGTCGGTTTCGATCTCGCGGTCGTCTTCAATCGCGTAACCGAGCGCCACGAAGACGTCCTCGACGCGTTCGCGCAGTAGTGTAATCGGGTGCCGGTGGCCAGCGCGTGGACGACGGCCCGGCATAGTCACGTCGATGCTCTCACGAGCAGTTCGCTCCGCTTCAATGTGACCCTTTAAACTTGCTTCAATCTTTTCGACCATCTGGAGCATCGCATCCTCGTGCGACTGAACCACTTGACCGAAAACAGGGCGCATTTCCGGAGCAACGCGGCCGATTAACTTCTTGGACGCGGCCAGGGCGCTTTTCTTGCCAAGGTGACGCGCACGAACTTCAGCAAATGCGCGTTCCTCCGCGATCGCTGTCTCCAGGTCGATCTGAGACAACTGCGAAGGCTCACAAAAGCGAACAAAGCGTTCGATGTCCTGGTCGAACGCTTTGCGGGCTGCTTGTACCTGACGCTCAGGTGATTGTTCTGGTTGGCTTTGTGTCATCACCAAACTAGTTTTTCTTCACCGCGACCCACTTGCCTTGTAACTGCCCGGCAAAATCGAATTCGCCTGAGAGTTTTCCTTCGACAATCATGGCGCTCATCGAAATCACGCCATTCTGACCCTCGATCTCGAACACCAGTTTGCCGTCTTTCCATGAACCGTTTTTGATCTGCGATTCGCCCAGCTGCGAACTGCTGCTTCCGGTCACGGTCTGGCCGTCGATCTTCAACACGAGCACAAACGGAAACGGCTGGCCCTGAGCATCGGCCACCCCGTCCCACTCGCCATTCAAGTTAATGGCACCCGCTGGTGCGGATTCGGCTGGTTCTGTGGGTGAAGCCGCAGCCGTAGTCGTGACTTTCTTGAGTTCGAGAGTTCGCTTGGCCGTACCGAGGGTCCAATCGCCAGTGATGAGGGTCCAATCGCCAGTGATCTTGTCGCCATCGACGAGAGCGCTAACCGTTCCATCTTTCGCCGCCGCACCTAGCTTCAACGAGAGCTTGGAAGCAGCCAGCGTGCCTTCTGAGATGTCGATTGCGGTCTCGCCTTTCATTAGACGGCCGGTAATTTTGCCGCCGTCGTTCTTGAGTTCGAGCGACACCTTTTCATCGGCGGCCCCGGCAGTCTTCGCTGTTCCCTCATACTTCCCGGACACCGTGTCCTGGGCCAGAGCAAACGACGCGCCCAGCACAAACGTAAGGACGAACAAGCCGGCAGTGCGGCTGAAACTTCGGCTAAAACTTTGGATAGTGTGGTTCACTGGTTCGTTTCCTTTCAAAAAACTCTTACGCCGCCTTGTTACGCTGCTCGCTTTCGAGCGCGTTCTTCGCCTGCTCGGCGACGCTCGCGAACGATTCAGGCTGATGCACGGCGAGATCGGCAAGGACCTTTCGGTCGAGTTCGATATTGGCCAGTTTCAGACCATGCATGAGTTGTGAATAGTTCAGGCCATTCAAGCGGGCAGCAGCGCCGATGCGCACGATCCACAGGCTGCGAAAGTCGCGTTTCTTCAACTTCCTTCCGGTGTAGGCGAAGTTCAACCCACGCTCGACGGATTCTTTCGCAGAGCGATAAAGCTTCGACTTGGTGCCGCGATAGCCTTTGGCCAGTTTCAATATCTTCTTGCGTCGTTCGAGACGCTTATTGCCACGTTTTGCTCTGGGCATAATTAATCCCCTTTCTATTTATAAAGACGAATACTTTTGTTTTAGTCGCGGCCGTACGGCAACATGTCAGTTACGCGCTCGTGATCGGACTTGGAGACGAGAACGTCGATGTCGAGCTGACGTTTACGCTTGTTCGTCTTCTTGGTCAGGATGTGTCGCGCGTGCGAATGGCCGCGTTTAATTTTGCCGGTGGCAGTGAGGCGAAACCGCTTCGCCGCCCCCTTGTGTGTCTTTAGTTTTGGCATCTTGGTAACTAACCTTTCGCTGTAATTCGTTGTACTTGCTTAGTGGTTTGTACTTGTTCTTTGCGCGCTATCCGAACTCACGCTCTAACTCGAAAGATTCGCGAGCGAAACAAAGTACAAAGCACCAAGCTCTTCGTTACTGATTTGGTGGCGCGCTGGTCTGCGCATCCTGCTTTCCACCGGATTTGTGCCGCTTGGGTCCGAGGATGATGAACATCTGGTTCCCTTCCATTCTCGGCCGCGCCTCGACCTCACCGACGTCCGCCAGGTCTTGCTCCAACTTCTCGAGAATGCGCGCGCCGAGCTCACGGTGCGTCATCTCACGTCCGCGAAACCAGATGGTCGCTTTTACTTTGTCGCCATCCTGGAGCCACTGGCGGGCATGTTTCATCCGGTAGTCGTAGTCGTGATCGTCGGTTCCGGGCCGAAACTTAACTTCCTTGACCGTGATCGTGACCTGCTTCTTCTTGGCCTCGTTCGCTTTCTTCTTCGCCTCGTACTGGTATTTGCCAAAGTCGATGATCCTGCAAACAGGGGGTTCGGCGTTCGGCGCAACTTCCACGAGGTCCAAACCTTTATCGCGCGCGGCGCGGATGGCGTCGCGCACGTCCATCACACCGAGTTGCTCTCCTTCCTCGCCAATGACCCGAACTTCGGGCACTCGAATTCTTTCGTTAATACGAACCGGCGGCACACGCCGGTTATCAGGACGCTGACCGCGACCTCGAAAGCCTGTAGCTATTGCTGCACCTCCTAAGTAACGTCTCGAGTCGACGATCCTGATAGCGAAGTCAGATCCTCGACTCAGAGACTAGTTGTTGGTTAACGCGCGCTTTTCAACCAAACGCCGCGCCATCTCCTTGAATTCTTCAATCGACATCACGCCGATGTCGCCCTTTGCGCGTTCGCGAACCGCAAGAGCGCGCTGTTCCTTTTCACGATCGCCGACGACGAGCATGAATGGAACCTTCTGTAACTGTGCGTCGCGAATCTTCGCGCCGATTTTTTCGCTTCGCAAGTTGGCTTCGACGCGGAAACCGTTAGCAAGCAGCTCACGTTCGAGTTCCTGCGCGTAGTCGTTGACGCGATCCGTGATCGGCAGCACCGCGACCTGCACCGGCGCCAGCCACAGCGGAAACGCACCGGCGTAATGCTCGATTAACACGCCGAAAAAGCGCTCTACTGAACCAAATAGCGCCCGGTGGACCATCAACGGCTGATGCGGTTTGTTGTCTTCGCCGATGTATTCCATTTGGAATCGCTTCGGCAGATTGAAATCAAACTGCACGGTCGTCAATTGCCAGTTGCGGCCGATCGCATCCTCGACTCGGATATCGATCTTCGGACCGTAAAACACGGCCTCACCTTCGACGCGCGTGTACGCAATGTTTCGTGAGTTAAGCGCGTCGACAAGCGCGGCTTCCGCGCTGTCCCAGTCTTCGTCGGAACCGAGATAGTTCACGTTCGGATCGTTGCCCCGAACCGACAGTTCGACCTTGATGTCTTTGAAGCCGAAGACTTCGTAGACATGAAAGGCGAAGTCGATGCAACCGAGGATTTCGCCGCGAATTTGCTCGGGCGTGCAGAAAATGTGAGCATCGTCCTGCGTAAACCCGCGCACACGCGTCAGTCCGTGCAACGCGCCGGAAAGTTCGGCGCGATAACACGTGCCGAGCTCAGCGTAACGTAACGGGAGATCGCGATACGAGCGTTGGCCCGTCTTGTAAATGCCGATATGAAACGGGCAGTTCATCGGCTTGATCCGGAATTCCTGCTCCTCAAATTCCATCGGCGAAAACATTGAATCGGCGTAGTTCTCTTCGTGGCCGCTCGTGAACCAGAGCTCGCGTTTTGCGATATGCGGCGTAAAGACCAGGCCGTAACTTCTCTTCAGCAACTCTTCACGCAGAAAGTCTTCCATCGCTTTCCGGATGGCGCCGCCCTTCGGATGCCACATGACGAGGCCCTGACCGTACTCCTCTTGAATCGAAAAGAGGTCGAGCTCGCGACCCAGGCGGCGATGATCGCGCTTTTCCGCTTCCTCGCGTTGCTTCAGCCAAGCGTCGAGCTCTTCTGCCGAGAAGAATGCCGTGCCGTAGATTCGCTGCATCTGCGGTTGCGATGCGTCGCCCTTCCAGTAAGCGCCGGCGAGTGAGAGCAGTTTGAACGCGCGAAGCTTGTTCGTGTTCGGCACGTGCGGACCGAGACAGAAATCGATGAACGGCGAGCCGTCGATGTAGTAGACGCTGACTTGTTCGCCAGCTTTTTCGTCGATCAGTTCGCGCTTGAGGGGCTCGTCGCGTTCGTTGAAAACGCGGAGCGCCTCGGCCTTCGAGATCATTTCCCGCCGATAGCTGAGATTTTGACTGGCGATATGCTTCATCCGTTTCTCGATCACGGGAAGATCGGCTTCCGTGATTGGCCGCGGCGTGATTACGTCATAGAAGAAGCCATATCGCGGGTCGTCGAGCAGTGCCGGACCGATACCGAGTTTCGTGCCAGGGAAGAGATCGAGCACAGCAGCGGCAAGCAAGTGAGCGGTCGAGTGACGCAGCACTTCCAGACCGTCGCGCGTTTGCGGGACGATGGGATCGATCAGAACAACGGATTCCGCGGTTTTATCGGCGTCCAAATGGGCGGTCAGATCGACCTCGCGCCCGCCAATTTTCGCGGCTAAAGCCTGTTTGGCCAGATCGCGGTCCAGTTTTTTTAAAGCTTCCGCCACCGTTGCCGACGCCGGCACGGCAACTGGAGAGCCGCCCTTCAGTTGTACGTTGATCTCACTCATTGCTAAATCGCCTCGTGTTTCTTCGGAAGACGCTTTTAGACAGACCTGCGTCACAGGGCCGAAGACGATTCCTCACGATTTGCGATTCACTAATTGCTTACTTCAGTTGATCGGATTCGATAGGAGCGCCTTCGCCGTGCGCCCGCATAGTGCGGGTCGGCTAAAAAGTAGTGAATCGAGTGAATGTTCGATTCATGACGAAGGTCTTCCGGAGCTCCTACCAAAATTAGAAAATCGACGCCGGATTTTAGCAAAGCACTTACTGGGGGCGCAAGCCATTGTCCCACTTTGGTGTGTCTGAGTTGCCACATTCTCTGCCTACCTCGGCGGTCCTGCGTGACTCGGCGTTACAAGAAGCGCGAAACCAGACGCAGAAGCGGAGCCCCGCTCAGGTACGCAGTGAGGAAATTAAGACACCACATCCCACTTTCCTACAAACCCCTCGCCATTCTCAAACCTTTGCGATAGCATGTGCCGACCAGGGACTTTCCGTTAATATCATCCACAATCTGTGTTTTTTTAGGAGACTAAGTATGCGATCAGCGTCCCAAGCCGTCGTGGTACTCGCGTTATCAGCTTGTCTTTTGATCAGTGTTCCTGCGCAGACACGTAACGGAGGAAGGAGCAATGGTGCTCGGCCAGCGCATCCAGCTGAGCCGGTTAACGGGAAGACTGCGCCGGTTAGCGAGATGCGCGCGGCGATCGAGCGTTACTCGGTGGATCGCGGGAGTCTGGCGCGATCCTATCCAGTCGGCGTGTCTCCAGCACGGCGGGAGCGGTTCAAAAAATTCTATGGCGACTGGCTCGACTCGCTCAAATCCATGAACTTCGACTCAATGAGCCAGGACGGTAAGATTGACTACATTCTCTTCAGGAACCATCTCGAATACGAACTCCGACAACTCGACATCCAGGGAAAACAACTCGCCGAGATCCATCCGCTAATCCCGTTCGCCAAGACGATCATCGATCTCGAAGAAGCGCGCCGCCGCATGGAGACGATCGACTCTGCGAAAGTAGCTGCCACCCTGAATGAACTGAAGAAGCAAATTGACGAACGACGCCGTGCTGTCGAGGCAGGTTTGCCACGCGCCGGCCGTGGGGTTGATACGAATACGACGGTTGAACCGGTTCAGGTAAAGAAGACCGTCGCCAACCGTACGGTCCAGGCAGTCAATGGCCTGCGCGGGAATCTTAGAAATTGGTACACCTTTTATAACGGATACGATCCGGTATTTACCTGGTGGAACGAAGAGCCTTATAGATCCGTCGATCAATCACTCACAAGTTATTCAAATTTCATTACTGAACGAATCGTCGGCATTCGAACTGAGGGCTCACAAGCGGCGCCCGGACGTGGTCCAGGAGGAGGAGGTCCAGGTGGTGGCGGCTTCCAGGGTGGACAGGGCGGCGGCGGTTTTCAACGCTCCGCTAGCGCTGCCCGCCCCGGTGACACGAGCGACATCGTTGGTGATCCGATAGGACGCGAAGCACTAATCAGCGAGCTCCGCTCCGAGATGATCCCTTACACACCGGAAGAGATCATTGCCATCGGCGAAAAAGAGATGGCCTGGTGCGAAAACGAGATGAAAAAAGCGTCGCGCCAGCTCGGCTATGGCGACGACTGGCACAAAGCCCTCGAACACGTCAAAAACCGTTACGTGGAGCCCGGCAAACAACCGGAAATGATTCGCGAGCTGGCGTTTGAAGCGATCAAATTCGTAGAGGACAACAATCTTGTTACCGTTCCCGAACTCGCCCGCGAAAGCTGGCGCATGGAAATGATGACGCCGGAGCGACAACTCGTCAGCCCGTTTTTCCTCGGCGGCGAAGTGATCCAGGTCTCGTTCCCCACCAACACCATGGCGCACGAACAAAAGATGATGAGCATGCGTGGCAACAATCGTCACTTCTCACGCGCCACGGTCCATCACGAACTAATTCCCGGCCATCACCTGCAAGGCTTCATGGCCGCGCGCAACAAACCTTATCGCGGCGTGTTCAGCACGCCGTTCTGGAGCGAAGGAAACGCACTTTACTGGGAACTACTACTGTGGGACCTGAATTTCGCAAAAACGCCTGAAGACAAGATTGGCATGCTCTTCTGGCGCATGCATCGCTGCGCGCGCATCATCTTCTCGCTCAGCTTTCACCTTGAAAAGATGACGCCCCAGGAATGCATCGAGCTGCTGGTAAAAAAAGTGGGTCACGAACGTGACAACGCCACTGCGGAGGTAAGGCGTTCTTTAGACGGTAGTTACGGACCGCTTTACCAGATCGCATATCTCATCGGCGGGATCCAGCAATATGCGATGCACAAAGAACTGGTCGGGTCAGGCAAGATGACAAACCGTCAGTACAACGATGCGCTCCTGAAAGAGAACAGAATCCCGATCGAGATGTTGCGGGCCGCGATTACGAACCAGAAACTTACGCGTGACTTTGCGACAAACTGGCGCTTCTACGATCACCGACGCTTTGCACAATAAGTGAGTTTTGGGAGGAGATTACTCTGCGGCCCTCTGCGTGTCTTCGCGGCCTCTGCGTAGAAATGACGATAAAACGCAGGGAAAGCAGAGAGATACACAGCGGGCCGCAGAGAAAACGAATTAAATAATCGACTTTTAGTGCAAAGCGGATCACCGATAAAACGCGAATTATCTGCGGTAGGAGAGTCGTAATTTCACGAACATGGCCTCGCTCGATTTGGGTCGATAGAAAAGCATCTGCGGCGGCGGTGCACTTGCCGTGAGCGCGCGCGTCCCGGCCGCGTCCTTCTCTTCCCTGGTCCATGCCTGACCTACAGTCTCCATCTCGAGCCGGCCGACGCTGTTGCTCCACGACTGTTCCCACTTCGCGACCTGCGCCTCCGAAAGTTTCTGCGCCTTGTCTGTGATCTGCACGTCTTCCAGCGGTGTCGGGGTCACCAGCACGCTAACCATTTCAGCCACCTGTTCAGGACGGCTTTTGCGGATCGTGAAAAACGGCGGATTGTCTTCCTGGGCCGGTATCTCCGCGAGCTTTCCGACTTTCACCTGGTTATCGCCGCCGAGCGTTCGCGTGGTGGGAAAAATCAGGTATGGCTCGCCGAGTGTGCCGTCCGCATACTGCTCGCGATCGATCACGTAGAGGTATCCGTTTCGAGCAGCTTCGACGCTGATGCGCACGCGATCACCCGCGTTGAGTTTTGTATTTGCCGAAATGCGTTCCGGGACGTACTCCTTCGCCGCATTGTCGTCATGAACGATGATTCGTTCTCCTGAATCGGCCCGACCGGCCGGACGCAGCCGCCAGATTGTAACTCCCACCACCGACTCCGGAACGACGTTGTCAACAGGGACATTCGGCGTCGCTATGTGGTACTTGCGGCTGGCACGGCGGCGCCCCGTGTTCTTACCTGCTGCGGGCGTAATGTAAGCCGTGTCCCAAAGCTTGCGCGTGGCCTCGTCCGACTTCTGCGCTACAACAAGCGTGCCGGTTATCAAGCCCAGCAGTACAAACATCAGTATCACTTTCATAATTTCACCTCAGGTGGTTCGTCCAATTTCAACTCTGCGTGTCTCTGCGTATCTCGGCGTCTCTGCGGTAAAAGAGCCGCAAAACAATACACCGCAGAGGCGCATAGGATCGCCGAGATACGCAGAGCGGAATACGACACAATCTTCACCTCCACTCGCCTTGCATCACGAACGGCGCCCAGTAATACGGCGACTGCCATTGCTTCACTCGGAGCATTTCGATCTGCGCAGCGCGTAGTGCAGCCGCGGGCGTCTTCTTATTCTTCAACATGCCTACGTAAAGATGTTGCATCAGTCCAGCCGTCGCCTTGTCGTTCACGTTCCACAGACTGACGACCACGCGACGCGCCCCGGCGTACATGAATCCGCGCGTCAGTCCTTCAAGACCTTCGCCCTTCACATCCTTGCCAAGTCCCGTTTCGCACGCGCTGAGCACAACCAGTTCAGCCGGTAAGTTCAGGTTGTAAATATCGTGAGTGCGAAGAAATCCGTCCTGAGGTTTACCTTGTTCGTCAACCAGCGAGAGTACGATCGCGGACAGTCCGGCGCGTGAGGTGTCGAGGTAACCATGCGTCGCGAAGTGCACATAGCGGTAGTTACTTAATTCGCCGCTGGTTGCCATCGATCGATTGGCGCGAAAATCGACGGCCCGCAAATTCGAACTAGCTGGGGCGACCGCGAGAATTCGATCAGCTTCCTGACGCGTAAAGGGCAAGCGTCGAACATTTAGTGGACCACCTGAGCCACTGCCAACGTGTTCGATGATTCGCGTGTCATTAGCAGCGGGGATCGGCGACTGCCGCGAATTGAATCGAGAATCTCTGGCGGAAAACACTGGATCGGCAATCACCGCGACCGCTTTTGGCGCAGGTTTGCGATTCGCTAGAGTTTGACGCTGAATCGCCAACGATGACGCTGAAGGAAGACTGACGATCTCGTGATCAAGAATCAATGGTCGAGTCGATCCGGGCACCGGCAACGCCGCGAACGGCACGTATTGCAACGCCCCATCGGCGATCAAAACCAGCCGTTTTGTTCCAAACTCCGCCATAGCGGGCGCCAGTATCATCCGCCCCAATTCCGCAGCCGCTTGTTGAAATTTGGCGTCCGCCTCAGCGATGCGCGTTTTTCGCTGCGCGGGAGTTTCAAGCGATTTGAAGGACGAACGAGCTGTCAACGACTCGTATACTTGTCTCGCCAACGTCTCGATCTCCGCGCCTTTCGGCAGTTGAAAGCTTTTGATCGAATTCAGTGTGACAGCCCAAACGTAACTACGGTCGTCGCCCAGTGAGTATTCCAGTAGTACCGTGTCAGGATCGAGCAGTTGCTGCATCTGCTGGGCGCTGAGAGGTTGGGGCTGCGTAAGCTCGGCATAAGCCGGACTGGCTTTGCGAATCGCGACCTGCACCTGCTGGTATTCGTCTTCGAGCGCACGGATCTCTTTACCGAACGTTTCAATTTCCCGAGGATTGCCGTTTTGCGCGGTCAGTTGAATCTGGCGTTGTGCCTTGGCGTTAATAGCCTGGCGGATCTCTCGTTCGCGTTTGACTAAATTGGCATCAACACCCTGTTGAATGTCGGCGTGAGCTTCGTTCAACATTTCTAGCAAGCTGCGCGCTCGTCCACGTTCGGTGGCTTGCAGCGCCTCGGCATCGTGTCTCGCCGCTGGATCTTTTGCATGGAGCTGCATCAACAGGTCAACGTACAAATCGTACGTCTGCTCGGTCGTCGCCAGGTAAGAAGCGCGAAGTTGCTGACTCACGGAGCGAGCACGAACGGTCTCTACCAGTGACAACGCCTCTTCGATATCTTTTCGCGATCGACCGAGATTGCCGCGCTGTTGCTCTGCCCGCGCCCGCCCTTCGAGCGCGATAGCCGCATTCTTTAAATCGTCGATCTTTCGAAGTATCACCAACGCTTGACCGAAATGGTCCACTGCCTTGTCCGGCTGACTGAGAAGACGATAAACGTGCCCGAGGTTAGTGAGGCAAAGTGCTTCCCGGCGAATGTTCTTGGTTGTGCGTTGAATCTCAAGTGCCTGTTGATGATATTCGAGAGCCTTTTCCGGTTGGCCCATACCGGAGTATGTGATACCCAAATAGTCAAGGGTTTCGGCTTCCTGTGCGCGGTTGCCGGACGTCTGCTGTATTGCTCGCGCTTGAGTGTAATAATCCAGTGCCTGCTGGTATTTGAGTAGACGCGTATGGATAAAACCGATGTTACTCAGAGTCTGCGCTTCTGTGTTGCGGTCACCACCGGCTTTCGCGATGGTCAGGGATTGCTGTAAATAGTCAAGCGCGCGCTCCAGTTCGCCGAGCGCCGTGTATGCGACGCCGATGTTGTTGAGAGTGATGGCGCGGCGTGGTGGTAGTTCGGCAAAGAGCGGCAGGGCCCGCAGGTAATACTCCAGGGCGCGTTGAAAATCGCCGGCATCATTGTGAAGTTTGCCGATGTTGTTGAGCGCTGAGCCTTCGGTGGAAACTACGGCCAGGCGATTCGCCAGCAGTCGTGCTCGCCCATAGTGCTGGTGGGAAATTGCGATATTGCCTAGAAAGTCGTTGATGCCGCCAACGAACGTTTCTATCATCGCTTGCGATCTTTCGTCTCCAGCCTTTTGGGCCAATGAAAGCGCCTTCTCAAAAAACGGCAGAGCCGAACGGAACTCACTTAACTGAACGTGGACGTTTCCAATTCCCCAAAGAGCCAGGGTCTGGCGATAGGTATCCCCTGCTGCTTGAAATAGCGGCACGGCTTCCGCATATTTAGCGATCGCTGCGCGTTTGACAGTCGCCGATGGCTGTGACCGCAGTTTTTCTGCTTCATCAAAATTCCGTTGAGCGATTACATGTTGTTTATCACTATCGCTCGCTTCTCGCAGAGCCACGATCTTGATTACATAATGTGCGGCACTCGACCTGACGTTGGGCGCGTTCACCTGAACCCGATACTCACCCGCTACGTCGCCCAGTAACAATATCGGCTCAGTTCCCCAACGATCATTAGGGCTGTCTGAGCTCGCAATCTGCGAACCATCAGGTTTGAACAGAGAGATTTGGACGTCGATTTCCTGTTGCTCTACCAATGCATACAAGTACTGGTCGGCCGCGAGGTTAACTCGAAATGAATGTGATTCACCGCCGCGAAGCGCGTGCCGGCCATCGGCTAACACCGGCAATGGCTTTGGCAAGTCTTGAGCGGCGATCGGAAATGTCAGACCGCAGCATAACAGTGCTGCCGCAATCGATAACTTGAATTTTGCTGACGTGGCTCGCATTGTCGTCAAGTAGAAATAAGAGAAGAACACGGGAGTGTAGCAGGCCGCTCCCGGTTCTTCCTGTACTTAAGGACTAACCACTTTGTCGCCTGCACGCTGTTCGATCAGGCAGAAGCGGCTGAGGCATCCTCCTCACCTTCGTCCGCTCCCTGACCGGCCTGGGCGGTAAAGTCACCGGTTTCACCTTCAGTTATCTGCGGATCACTGTTTCTCCACGTTCCTGTAATTTCAGTAGCACTGACGGTGCTGACCCCTATATTCCACGTGTAGTCAGCAAAATCGAACGCGGGGAACTGAAACGAAGGTGCGGGAAGCGAATTTCCCGGCGTCGTTGCCGCGACGATCCTGAGCTCGTAGCTTTTTCCATCTTCGCTTAATCTAATTTCAGCGCCGTCGAGCAGGTCCTTGTCCTTTCCTCCGGTGATGTTGGCCTTTTTTATTTTCCAGTCTGACATGGTAAATCCTCCTTTGGGGTCTTAGAATTAACACAATCCTGATTAGCTGATTGTGTACTGGGCATTAGCGGTATAAAGCCTTTACGAAAACCGGCCTTACCAAGTGGACCGTCCCTACCTGTTAACGCGAGAACTTTGTTGGCAAACCACCACGTTCAGGTGAATAAGCAGGAAAGTTGAAGCGGACTGGGCAAATGAGAGGTAGTACTCTATCGGCCGGTCGACTTTGACGTTGGGTGGGCGCCATCATAAGCGTACTAAGCCGCGGCGTCCAGAGATTAATGGTGTTCGAGTCGAATGGGGTAAACAAGAACGTTTTGCGTTGTTTTCAGAATGGTATGTTTCTCGCCTCTTTCGACCGTGACCTTGTCAGCTGAATGAGAAATGAGGAAACCGTTGACGGAGTGGTTTAGGGTCGCGTCTGTTATCAGGCCTTTGGATCGATCACTGGCGAACGCTTTTATACCGTCAAGCTCCGGTATTAACTGCTCAGAAAAAATCAGCCACACCGTTTCCACGCCTTGTTCATCGTCAAATCTAAACCAGCTTTTCTCCGGAATTAGCACCGTGCGGTCAGCAGGTAGAACTTCTGAGCCACTATTCGCTGTCCACGACGGAAACAATGTTACATATTGCAGCTCATTGGTCCTGTCTGTGGGGCCTTCATTCAACACATACAAATAACCAGGTCGGTCACTGCGGACGTTCAACCTAATGCGATAATTGGCCTCGAAATTGATCTCACCCTTTAAATAGAAAGGATCCTGGTAAGGTTTGTCGTCGCGGAACTTCTGCACCGTTATCCAGTAGGTGACTGTGCGCTCTACCGCCGGAGGAACTGGTAACGTTGCGTTGCTTGCGGGTTGTATAGCCGGCGTGCTTTGCATGTTCCGAACGACGTTTACTCCAAATATCACGGCTACGACGGCAACAAGGAGTGCCAATCCTAGGCCGAGCTTACGTTTCGAGATCTCGCGGGTGTCGCGGTGGGTCGCTCGAGACTGTTCAACAGTTTCAGCCTGGACGGAACCTGTTGCCGCGTGACGAGACGCCGAAGAACGCTCGATCTCCACATCCAGTTCCAGCCGCTTTTTCAAGTTACGCAGGTCGATGAGCATATCTTTCGCCGTTTGATAACGCTCGTTCGGATCCTTAGCGATTGACTTCCCGACGATCCGTTGTAACTCGGCGGGCAGTTCCGGACCGCCGGCGTGCGTCAGCGGTGTCGGGTTCTTTTCGAGTATTTCGATTATCGTGTGCGCTGCGGTAGATCCGCCGAATGGCTTGGTTCCCGTTACCATCTCGTAGAGCATGACACCCGTACTCCAGATGTCGCTACGTGCATCGATGGGCTTCGCCTGGGCCTGTTCGGGTGACATGTAGTTGACCGTGCCCATGATCAGACCGGGCGCCGTCTTAAACTGGGTTATGGCCTCTTCGTCCGAACTGAGATTACCGGGTGAAGGTCTCTTCTTCTTAATGAATTTAGCGAGACCAAAATCAAGCACCTTAACGACGCGATCGCGTCGGCGAATCATGACGTTTTCGGGTTTCATGTCGCGATGAACAATCGTCGCTTCGTGCGCCGCGTCGAGCGCGGCCAGTATCTGAATACTGATGTCCAGGATTTCGCTAAGCTTCAGCCGATTATTGCGTAGGTAATCGCGCAATGTTTCGCCGTCAACGACTTCCGCGGCAATATATGTGAGCCCATCTACTTCGCCAAACTCGTAAATGGTGAGAATGTTTGGCTGGTTGAGCGACGATGCGACTTTGGCTTCCTGACGAAAACGCTGCATCCGTCGTTGGTCAGCGGAGACGTCCGCGGCAAGGATCTTCAATGCCACCGTGCGATCGAGCCGCGAGTCGTTGGCCAGATAAACGTCACCCATCCCGCCCGACCCAAGATGATCGAGAATCAAGTAGGAGCCGAACTGCTGACCTTTGTGCAAAGCATGCTTCTCTTCCCCCTCGGTGAACTGTTCAGCCAGATCTTCAACTGCCAATCCGCCTATGAAGTCCCTGTTCTCTGCACTCTGATGCGATTCAATCAGACGCTCGACTTCCGCTTTAAGATCGTCGTCGGCGCCACACTTCTCCTTCACGTACGCCGAGCGAGCGGCGCCGTCAAGAGAGATTGCATGATTGAATATGCGACTTATCTGTTGCCAGCGTTGCGGGTTCAATTCGGCGCACTCCCGGTGAGTTGGCGATAGAGCCACGCGCGCGCCATGTTCCAATCCCGAGTCACCGTATTCTTTGAAATCTTCAACACTCCGGCAATCTCGTCGTTATTCAAGCCGCCGAAGTACTTCAGTTCAACAACCTGACTGCGCCGCGGATCGAGTTCCGCGAGACTCTTCAGCGCTTCATCCAGCCGGAGAAACTCTGAGAGGTTGCCACGGACGACCGTCGCCGTCTCGTCCAGGGAAACCTGTCTCGCGCCCCCGCCGCGTTTCGCATAACTGTACCGGCGAGCGTGGTCGATCAAGATGCGTCGCATGATTTGCGCGGAGATGGCGAAGAAATGCGAGCGATTGGCCCACTGCACCCTTCGTTGATCAACTAACCGGACGTAAGCCTCGTTGATCAAAGCGGTGGTTTGCAGTGTATGGCCTTTACGCTCGCGACTCATGTAGCGGCGAGCCAGGCGGTGAAGCTCGTCGTAAACGAGCGGGTATAGCTGATCGAGCGCGGTCTGATTGCCTTCGCGCCACTCGGCGAGTAGCTGCGTTATTTCATGTTCCTGTCGGGGAGGGACTTTCTTCATGAGGACAAGGCGTCAAAATTTAAGCGACAAACTGCTCAATCTCGCCCGGTTTGCGAAGCATCTTGTTGACTTCGCCGATGTGCAGCTCCTCTTCAGCAATCATACGGCGGGCATACTCTTCGAGTAACACCGATCGGTCGACAACCATGTCGAGCAGTTGTTTATAAAGAGCCAGTCCGGTTTTTTCGGCTGCTAGTGATTCGACGAGGATGTCGTTTATTCCGTGCTTGTGCGTCTCAAGTAGGCTTCCGATTTTGAGCGACGGATGGTCCCCGAAGTGCGTTACGAGTTCGCCCGCTTCGTTGGCGTGCGAGAGACACGTGTTGGCTTCGTTGCGCAACCAGCTAACAATCGGAATGCGGTTGTGGCCAAAAACCATCAGCGCATAATGGGTGTAGCGAACGACACCGGCTAGTTCGGCCTCCATAATCTGATTCAAGAGCCTCACCGCTGCCGCCTTATCAAAGTTCTCTTCCGCCATAGGTTCCTCCGTCAGTTGGCGCCGGCGTTTATCGCCTCAGAAACGCAGTGATAAACACGATAGTCCGCCGTCCATCTTCTGAAACTCCGACATTTCAAGCGCGACCGTTGGGTAACCCAGGTCTTCCAATTTCCGTTTTAGACTCGAAAAACCCGCCGGTACAATTATTCGACTATTTAAAAACAAACAATTTGCCGCGTATTCTTCAACAGAGTTTACGCGAAGCAGTTCGTACGTGAAAAACTCTTTTAGCCTGCTCAGCGCTTCGATAACCACCAGTCGATTGTCACCGACCCAGGCCATGCCGCTCTTTAAGTGAAGAATATTACTCAGACCACGAACGTCTATCAAACTGGAACTATAACCAAACCTTTCGAGGATGCGAGCGAGTTGAGCGGCGCCTGCTTCGTTCGTGCGCCGCGAGATGCCGATAAAAAAGTGGTCGCCTGCGTCGCAAACGTCTCCGCCGTCAACGGTTCCCGGCTCCACGATCGTGGCCAGTTCCGAATAGTGTTTGACTAATTCGCGTCTGATCTCGTTGGTCTCGCCCAGCCGGCTCGGGGCACCCGGGCGCGTAATCACCGCGCCTCGGCTGGTAACGATCGCGGTGTCTTCGACGAACGTGGAGTCGGGATGTCGCTCGTCCGGTGGTAAGTAAATCAAATTCAGTCCACATGATTGAAGCGCGTCGCAATATGTTGCATGCTGGCGCATCGCCACATTGTGGTCGGGCTTTCCCAGATCAACGCTCGTCAAACCGGTTGCGAAGTTCGCGCTCGGCGCTCTGACGATAGCTTTGGTCAACAAGATGCCCACCAGTATACCTACTTTGATCGCAACATTCAGATAGCCGTGTCGTACATGAAATCAATAAATTAACAGCCATGAAAAAACTGGATCCCGTTTTTCGTAGCGCTTTGGACCGCGCTTACACGCACGCTATTTCACATCTCGAAAACTTAGATCAAATCTCGGTCGCAGCCACTGTGGACGCGGAAACGTTGCGGGGCCGAGTTGCGCAGCCTCTTCCTTTGGAAGGTGTTCCTGCTGACGAAGCTATCGAAGAGTTGGTGCGCAATGTTGATGGGGGGCTACTCGGCTCGGCAGGCGGAAGATTCTTTGGCTGGGTAATCGGTGGTGTATTGCCTGCCGCTTTGGCCGCTGACTGGCTCACGTCGGCGTGGCAACAGAACGGGGCGCTTTACGCCACCAGTCCCGCCGGCGCGATCGTCGAGGAAACTGTCGGCGACTGGTTGAAAACTATCTTCGGGTTACCGGCGCACGCGAGCTTCGCCCTCGTCACCGGATGCCAGATGGCCCACCTGACTTGTCTCGCCGCTGCGCGTCATTCACTGTTGGCAAAACGTGACTGGGATGTTGAAGCGCGCGGCCTGTCCGGCGCGCCACCGATTCGACTTTTGACGAGTAACGCTCATCACGCTTCGTTTGAGCGGGCGGTACGTTTGCTTGGCCTCGGCCATGCGAACGTCGTCGATCTGCCTGTCGACGATGAGGGCAGACTCGTGCCACGCGCACTCGCCGCAGAACTCGCCAAGTCGCCCGACGTGCCGGCGATCGTTCTGCTGCAAGCGGGCGACATCAACCTTGGAGCGTACGACGATTTCGAATCGATCGTACCGATCGCGAAAGAGTATGGCGCTTGGGTTCACGTCGACGGAGCGATCGGACTGTGGGTGACGGCGAGTGAGAAACGTAAGCATCTGCTGAAAGGCATTGAAAAATGTGACTCATGGGCCACCGACGGGCACAAATGGCTGAACGTTCCGTTTGACTGCGGTTTTGCGATTATCACCGACCCGGAGGCGCATCGGGCTTCGCTGTCAGTGCGCGCGTCGTATCTGACTCATGCGAGCGAGGCTCGCGATCAGATGGATTGGAATCCCGAGTGGTCGCGGCGGTCGCGCAGCTTTTCTGTTTATGCGGCTTTGCGACAGCTTGGTCGTCGCGGTGTGGGGGAGTTGGTTGATCGTTGCTGCGACAATGCACACGCGATTGTTATGGGAATCGGGGCGTTGCCCGGCGCCGAAGTTCTGTGGAAACCAACGATAAACCAGGGCCTTTTGCGTTTTCCCGATCCTCGGCCGGAAGCTACGGAAGTGGACCATGATCGTCACACTGACGCCGTGATAGCTGCGATTCTGAAAACGGGCGAAGCGTTTTTCGGAGGCACAACGTGGCGAGAACGTCGCGCGATGCGTGTGAGTGTATGTAACTGGCAGACTGCGGAAGCTGACGTTGAACGCGTAATCGCGGCAGCGAGACAAGCGATCGAATCCGTGTAATCAGTTCTAACGTACCTGGCCCATCAAACGTTTAATTGTCGGCGTAAGTATCGCGAGGATTACCGTGGCCACCAATAATCCAATGGCGATTCCGCCGTACAGTTTGACCAATTGCCACGCATTATCCGAAACGAAGAAGCCTGACAGGTAACCCGCGAGTTTGCTGCCAAACGACGAGGCCAGAAACCAGACACCCATCATTATGCCGACGAGTTTCGGTGGAGATAGTTTCGTCACGGTGCTCAGTCCGACCGGGCTCAAACACATCTCGCCGCATACTTCGAGGAAGTAAAGACCTACGAGCCACCAGAAACTGACTCTTCCCTGCGCGGTCAACATCGCTGCGGGAATCATCAAAAGGTACGCCACGCCTATGAAGAGCATGCCCAGCGTGAACTTAACCGGGCTCGAAGGCTGTCGCTCCCTCAATCGCAGCCAGAGTATCGTAAAAACTGGCGTTAGCATGATCACGAACGCCGGCGTAAGCGATTGCAGGTATGGTGCCGGGAACTTCCATCCGAATAACGTCGTGTCTACAAGTCTGTCAGCGAATAGGTTCAGGCTCGCGCCTTTCTGCTCGTAAGCGGCCCAGAAAAGTATCGTGAAAACGAAGAAGATGAAGATCGCGGCAATGCGTTTCCAGTCGCCTCTGGTGAGCGCAGGCTGCAGAGTTTCGTCGTCCCTGCGGTCATCCGTTTTGCGTTGAGAACGTGTTTTGACTTTGTTGCCGACGGTGGCAAGTTTTTCACGATTCCAGAGATAGACGAACAGGCCGAAGATCATGCCGACGCCCGCCGCGGCAAATCCCCAGTGCCAACTCTTCGACGGATCCATTCCCATCGACGAAAGGAACCGTTTGAAACTTTCACCCTTGGCGAGATATCCAACAGCAAGCGGCGCCATCAGCGCGCCGACGTTAATACCCATGTAGAAGATCGAAAAACCACTATCGCGTCGTGGATCGTCTCCTTTATAGAGTCCCCCGACCATGGCGCTGATGTTTGGCTTGAGCAGACCGGTGCCAATCGCGATTAGGGCCATTCCGAGATAGAACGTCGTTAACGAGTGAAACACCATTGAGAAGTGGCCGAACGCAATGATGATTCCGCCAAGCAGTACAGCAAGGCGCGCGCCCGTCAGATAGTCTGCGACGAGACCGCCCGGTAACGCGGTCAGGTAAACAGACATCGTGTACCAGCCATAGATCGACGAGGCGTGCTTGACATCGAACCCGAGGCCACCCTGAGCGGCGGTAGATGTCATATAAAGGATCAGAATGGCCCGCATGCCGTAATAACTAAACCGCTCCCACAGTTCGGTGAAAAAAAGCGGTCCAAGTCCCTTGGGATGTCCAACGAATATGGAGTCCCTCTGGGCGACCGCCACGTGCGGCGGTGCAGTAATGGCTGCTTCACTCATGGCCGGGCACTATAGTTGAGTACCGACGCGAGTTTCAACAGTAATCAGAGGCTCCAGGTACAGCCTCTTAGCTCGCCTTTCTTCCTCTGACCGCTTTGCACAAAAAGTGAGTTTGGAAGGAGTCTTTCTCTGCGGTCCTCGGTGTACGTCCCTGCGTTCAACCGTCATTTCTACGCAGAGGCCGCAAAATACACAGAGGGCCGCAGAGAAAACCAATCGGATATGCGATCTTTTTGAAAAGCTATTGAAGGACCATCTACGCAGCCGGTGTCTGGTGTCTTTGCGGCTGGCCGTAGAAGAAGCTTCCCGTCATCTCCCACCTGCCAGTATTGAACTGGCGCTGTGCGCCGCAATTCAAACACGAACGATAAGCACGGCCGTCGCGGGAGAAGGGGCGGCTCATCTGTGCATGCCGGCAACCAAACACACGCGCCACTAAGTTGCTGATTCGAGCTGACACTGAGGAAGTGTGATCGATTGTGGCAACGGTTAGCTTCGCGATGTTTAAATGGGCTGCTGCTTGCATGTTTCACCTCGTTATATTGGCGTAAAACGGCCTTCAATACCTTAACGCGCAATGGCGGGCCCATCAGGGTCATGGGCATTCAAACTTTCCTGCTTTATACTTGCGCCGAGTCGCGGTAAAACGATTGAAGCGGATGGAGTTGGACGATTGAGTGCACACCCCTCTGACAACGTAACCAGGTTGCTAATCGAGCTCTCCAAAGGTGATCGGGGCGCGGTTGATCTTTTGCTACCCGTAATTTACGATGAACTGCGAAAGCTTGCGGCGAACTATCTCAGACGTGAGCGGCCCGATCACACCTTGCAACCTACCGCTCTGGTGCACGAGGCCTATTTACGTCTCGTAGATCAAACGCGAGTGAATTGGCAAAATAGGGCCCATTTTTTTGGAGTTGCTGCCCAGATCATGCGTCGCTTGCTCGTCGACCACGCTCGTAAGCACAACGCCGAAAAGCGGGGCCAGGATTTTCAAAAACTCTCCCTGGACGAAAACGTGGATCGCGCTGTGGAACGCAGCGCGGAACTCATTGCACTCGACGACGCGCTCAAAGCCCTGGCAGATTTCGACGAGCAAAAAGCGCGGATGGTTGAGTTGCGTTACTTCGGGGGCCTCTCCATTGAAGAGACAGCAGACGTTTTGGGCGTCACTCCCACAACTATCAAACGCCACTGGCGTTTTGCCAAAGCTTGGCTCCATGGGGAAATGCAAAAAAGTAGTTAATGCACGCAGCTAGTCCAGTTCAACAATTCGTTAACCCAAGGCCGGATGTGAGAACTTTATTTTCAAACATCCGTGTTACCTGTGTGTCAGGAAACTCGGATTAATAGCGTTCAGATCAGTTTTCCATCATGACCCCCGAACGCTGGCGACAAGTCGAAGAGATCTTCCAGACCGCACTCGATCTTCACCCCGAAGAGCGAGCGCGGTACGTGTCACAGGTCTGCGCCACTGACAACGATCTCAAGCGAAACGTCGAGGTGCTACTTTCACAACACGACAGCGCCGGCGATCTGCTCGATCAATCGATTTACGGCCAAACCGACCAAAGCGTCCTCGAATCATTTATCGATGAGAAAGACCCGATGCTCGGAAGACGTCTCGGCGCTTACCGGATCGAGCGAGAGATCGGACGCGGCGGCATGGGCGCAGTTTACGAAGCCGTGCGCGCCGACAACGAGTTCAACAAACGCGCAGCTATTAAACTGGTCAAACGCGGGATGGATACGGACTTCATTCTGCGTCGCTTCCGCAAAGAACGACAGATCCTTGCCGCATTGGATCACCCGCACATCGGCGCGCTCCTCGATGGTGGTACCACGGACGACGGACTGCCCTTCTTCGTAATGGAGTACATCGAAGGGCAACCACTTTACAGCTATTGCGATAGCAAACAGCTAAACATCACGGAACGGCTCAAACTGTTTCGCTCGATCTGCGACGCCGTCCACTACGCGCACCAGAAACAAGTCGTGCATCGCGACATCAAGCCTTCGAATGTGCTCGTTACGTCCGCAGGCACACCGAAGCTGCTCGACTTCGGCATCGCCAAGCTGCTCAACCCCCTAATCGCAGGCGACATCACGCACGATCCGACGGCCACCGCGATGCGTTTGATGACGCCGGAATACGCGTCACCCGAACAAGTGCAGGGCGCACCGACGACACCGACAACTGATGTCTACTCGCTCGGCGTCCTGCTCTACGAACTATTAACTGGTCACCGCCCCTACCGGCTTGTGAACCGCGCGCCGCACGAGATCGCGCGCGTCATCTGCGAAGAAGCACCCGCGCCACCAAGCATCATCATCACGCGCACCGACGATCTGTTGCCCAGCCTGTATCAGGGCGACGAAGCGAGCACGCTGAAACAGCTCTTCAGCACGCGGAGCGCCACGCTCGAGTCGCTGCGCCGCGCGCTGTCCGGCGATCTCGACAACATCGTGATGCAGGCGTTGCGCAAGGAACCTGAGTGGCGCTATCAGACCGCCGCCGATCTGCGTGATGACATCACCCGCTATTTAGAAGGACGCCCGGTTACCGATCTTCCAGATCCACCGCACGCTGCGTCAGTGCTCCGGCCCGATACTTTCGAGGAAAACTCGCTGGCCGTTTTGCCGATGAAGTTGCTCGACATCAACCAGCCCGAGACAAACCCTGATTATCTAGGTACCGGTCTCGCGGACGCACTAATCACACGACTCAGCGCGATTCGCAGTTTTGCAGTGCGACCGACAAGCAGTGTGCTTCGTTACGGTGGCGATGCGGATCCCTTGCGCGCCGGCCGCGAACTCGGCGTCGCATTCGTGCTCGACGGCAGAATCCGACGCGCCGGCGAGCGCATTCGCGTGACGATTCAGCTACTCGACGTACGTGACGAAACAACAGCGTGGGCTGGACAGTTCGACGAACAGTTTACCGACGTGCTGAGTCTCGAAGATGTGATCTCTTCGCACGTCGCCGAAGCGATCGTTCCGCATCTCACTGTCGATCAACGTTTGCGTCTGGCGAAGCGTGGCACCGACAATCCGCAAGCGCACGAGGCTTACCTGCGCGGCCGTTATTACTGGAACACGTTCACAGAAGATGGATTTGCGCGGGCGATCGTTTGTTTCCAACAGGCAATCGCGCTCGATCCCGAGTACGCGCTCGCCCACGCAGGCGTCGCCAACTATCACAACTGGCTCGGCGTCTTCAGCGTGATGCCGTTTGCGGAGTGTGCCGCCGCGGCCTACGAAGCTGCGTCTCGAGCTGTGGAGATCGATCCGAACCTTACCGAAGGACACACCGCACTGGGCCAGGCGATCCTGTGCCGCGATTATGCCTGGGCCAGCGCCGAGCACCACATGGTGCGGGCCATCGAACTCGATCCAAACTACGCGCCAGCCCGCATCTGGTATGCACTGCAACTCGCGATGGAAGGCCGCTTCAGCGAAGCCCTGCGCGAGGCCCACATCGGGCGCGATCTCGACCCGTTGGCAGTCATTTCACGATTCACCGTCGTGTGGTGTTCGTATCACGCTCGTCGTTACGACGAGGCGAACCGGTTCGCCAGCGCAACACTCGAAAACGAACCGCGAAACATGATGATGATGTACGCGTCGAGCTTTGTGCTCAGTCGTCTCGGCCGCCATCAGGAGGCGATTGCGGCGGCGGAGAAATGCGTGGAGAACCTGGGCACGGTGTCGCACACATACGGTCGCCTCGGGGCCGCACACGCAGCCGCGGGAAATCTCGAACAGGCGCAACAGGCGCTCGATGAAATGGAACGTCTGTCGAGTCGACGATACGTTTCGCCGTATCACCTTGCGCTGGTGAACGCCGCGCTCGGACGTGTCGAAGCATCACTTGACCTGCTTGAAAAGGCTTACGAGACGGGAGACTCAAAAGTCCTCTGGATGGGAGTCGATCCGGAACTTGAACCACTGCACGGCCATCCGCGTTTCAATGACCTGTTGCGAAAGCTGGACCACCGGCTGCTGGCGCTGCCCGCGATTTCCGGTCACAGCGGCGCTGACCAGGAATCAATCGCCGTGCTCCCGTTCAGAGTATTGAGCCCGCCCGGAGAAAACACAGGCGACGAGTATCTCGGCGTTGGTTTAACTGATGCACTCATCACTCGCCTCAGCAACGTTCAACGTCTCGTGGTTAGACCGACGAGCAGCGTATTGCGTTACCAGGGCTCCGCGATAGATCCACTTGTCGCCGGCCGCGATCTTGGGATCGAGTACATCGTCGACGGCAGTATCCGCCGCGTCGGCAATCGAATCCGAGTAACTGCACAACTACTCAACGTCAACGAAGGCATAACTCGATGGGCCGAACACTTCGACGAGGACTCCACCGACGTCCTCCAAATCGAAGATTCGATCTCTGAAAAAGTCGCCACTGCCCTTCTGCCGCAATTGACACGGGACGAACAGCGTCAGTTGTCCAAACGCGGCACTGACAGTTCCGAAGCGTTCGAGGCCTACCTGCGCGGCCGTTATCACTGGAATTTCTACACGGAAGTTGGCCTCGCAAAGGCGCTCCAGTCCTTTCAGAAAGCAATCAATCTCGATCCTGACTACGCGCTCGCCTACACCGGCATCGCCGATTACTACAACTGGCTCGGCGTCTTTGGTCTGAAACCATTCGCGGAGTGTTCCGGCGCTGCCAAACAAGCAGCCTCCAAGGCCGTGGAACTCGACTCAGCGTCCGCCGAAGCTTACAGCGCACTCGGCTTCGCAACCGTGTGTCATGACTTCGACTGGGCAGTTGCTGAAGGACAACACCGTCGCTCGCTCGAGATCAATCCCAACTACGCCACCGGCCACAACTGGTATGCCTTCCACCTCTCGATGGAGGGTCGATCCGACGAGGCGATCGAGCAGATGATGCGCACGCGCGAGTTGGATCCCTTATCACCGGCGGTGCTGCAATCTCTTGGCTGGTGTTATTACCAGGCGCGGCGTTTTGAGGAGTCGCTCGCGACCTTCCACGCGATGTTGGAAGCAGTCCCCGATTTCGCGTATGGGCTGGTAACTCTTTCCTGGTTGCTACGCCACACAGGCGCAACCGATGAAGCGGTTAGTGTCGCCGAGAAAGCACTGAAGCTCTCAAGTGGCAGTCCCTTTTATCTTTCGGCGGTCGGTGCAGCGTATGCGGCAGCAGGGCAAGAGACTGAGGCGCGCAAAGTCCTGGATCAATTGGACCAGGCAGCCGCTCATAGCTATGTCTCGCCATATCATGTGTCCCTGATTTACTTGCTTCTTGGCGATCGTGAACGCGCGCTGGAGCTTTTGCTCGACGCCTATACGATTAAAGACGCATGGCTCGCCTGGCTGGGCGTGGACCCGCAGTGGGATCCGCTGCGCGGCGAGCCCGTGTTTGATCAGATCCTTCGCGATCTCCGTCACCCAGCTATTGATCGCAAGCTGTCACGTAGTGCCGCCGCTAAAGAGCGAAGACAAAAACGCGGCTCGCACATTGCCCCGATTACACTTCAGATCGCAACTCCCACTCCCGAAACAAAGACCGGGGAAAACGAAGAGGCGCGACAGCTCTACACCGCCGGACGGTATTACTCGACCAGACGCACAGCGGAGGGTTTGCGCCAGGCCATCGAACGTCTCGAACGCGCCGTCGAACTCGATCCCGACTTCGCCATCGCGCACGCGGAACTCGCCGATTGTTATGCGTTGCTCAATTGGTACGTCGAACCGCCGCCTGCCGAGGCATGGGAACGCGCAAAGGATTCGGCGCTGGCAGCGGTGGAAGCGGATCCCCAACTAGCGGAAGCACATGCTTCACTGGGTTTCGTAAAACTGCACTACGATCGCGATTGGGTCGCAGCCGAGCGCGAGTTACGCAAAGCCATTCAGCTGAAGCCTGGGAACCAGGTGGCCCATCGTTGGTACGCGTACAGCTTGTCGGCCATGGGCCGTCATGACGAGGCCTACGCGGAAATCGAACGTGCACGACAAATCTCGCCGCAGTCGGCAGTGATTGCTACTGGAGTCGCGAATGTGCTGTTTCTCGCGGGTAAGTTCGACGAGTGCATCAAACAATGTCGCAAAGCCCTTGAACTCGATCCCGGCGCCGTTGCGGCACACACCGTTCTGCGTTGGGCGTACGAAGGCAAGGGCATGCACAATGAAGTGATGGCTGCGTTTGAGCAGGAGCGTAGCTTTGCCGGCGACACGCCAACCACTAATGCGAAACGAGCCCACGTGCTCGCCGCCATCGGCAAGCATGAAGAAGCGCAAGCCATTCTCGACGACATAATCAGCAAGCGTAACCAAAACTGGGTTACCGCTTACGAGATCGCAATCATCTACACGTTGCTCGACGACTTCGATAACGCCTTCCGCTGGCTCAAGCATGCCGAACGCGAACACGCCGTCGGTTTCACCTTCGTGCGCGTCGATCCGCACCTGAAGCGGCTGCGCGCCGATCCACGATTCATCGATTTAATGCGCGAGACTGAGAAAACAATCCCTTAAATATGACAACCAAGAGTCGCCATCAGGAAACCTTGGACGCCTGGGTTCGCGAAGTTATTGCCTGGCATTTCAACCCCGAAACCGGCTGTCCGTTCTGGCTGGAGTTTGCCAAGAATCTATCGTGGGACCCACGAAAAGAGATTCAAACTTACGACGACCTTTCCCGCTTCGGTTTTTTCCAGGACGAGTGGCTGCGCGGTGGTCCGGTGCGACGCTGGGTACCGAAGGGTTTCGCAGGCCGGCCCGTTTACACATTTGAAACGGGCGGCAGCACCGGAGTGCCTAAATCGCGCATTAATATCGAAGATTTTCGTCTCGACTATGAAGCGTTTAGCGACACCTTGCCGGAAGAGTTTTTTCCACGCGACTCTGATTGGTTGTCGTTAGGACCAACTGGTCCACGCCGTCTGCGCCTGGCGGTCGAACATCTTGCCCAATATCGTGGCGGGATCTGTTTCATGGTCGATCTCGATCCGCGCTGGGTGATCAAGCTGCTCAAGATGGGCGAACCTAAAATGGCCGAGCAGTACAAGCAACACGTCATCGAGCAGGGTCTGACACTGCTGCGCGCGCACGACAACATCCGTTGCCTGTTCACCACTCCGAAACTGCTCGAAGCACTCTGCGAAAAGGTGTCGCTCAAAAAGCTGGGCATTACCGGTGTGTTTTGCGGCGGCACTGAGATGACGCCTCAGTTTCATCGTTTTGCCGTGGAAGAGCTTTTGGACGGCGCTTACTTCGCGCCAACCTACGGCAACACATTGATGGGACTCGCGGTACATAAGCCACGAGATCCGGCGGATAATTACGCGATCATCTACTACCCGCCGCTGCCCCGCGCGATGGTTGAAGTGGTCGATCCTGATCAGCCAGATCGACTGGTCGGTTATGGCGAAACAGGGCGCGTTCGTTTGACGACGTTGACGAAAGAGTTTTTCATGCCGCGTTTTCTGGAGCGTGATGAGGCCGAGCGCGAGCCGCCCTGCGATCTTTATCCGTGGGACGGTGTGCGCAACGTGCGGCCGTTTTCTAAGCTGCAAGCGAACGTGGTTGAAGGAGTCTATTGAGAGTTGTACTTTGTGCTTTGTGCTTTGTGTTTTGTTCTTTGTTCCCTTGCGTATGAGTTAGCTTGAAACGAAACCTCCGCAGGCGAACAAAGCACAAAACACAAAAGCACAAAGTTCTAAAGACCATATATGTTACACATACCAATTCTTCGTCAGGGAAATCCATACACAAGTCTCGACGTCACGCGCGTGCCGCATCATCGGACGCGCGAGACGTGCGTCGAAGTGAGTCAGGCCAACGCGGGGTTGATCCGTCGGGATCTTTCTCGTCAGGAGATCGCACGGGCCAGTTTAGGCAAGTTCTATACTCGCGATCTGGTGGAAATCTGTGCGCGTGCGGCGGAGCACTTCACAAACGATTCGTTGCCGCTCGGCGACGCTACGCAGAATGCCGAAGATTATGTGGCCCAGGTTTCGGCAACAACCGGAATGCCGTACGTTCTGGCGCGCCGAAATATGTCGAAGATCAAAAGCATGCTGGCGAACATGGACAGTGTGCTCAACGGTCTTACGAGGAACATCGATTGGGAGATACTCGATCGAGGTTTTGGTGTGCGAGACGGAAACTCGTTGAGCTTTTTTCCGCGGACGCAGTCGTTAGGCGCGGTGCTGCCGAATAATTCGCCGGGCGTGCATTCGCTTTGGATCCCGTCGTTCGCGCTTCGCATTCCGCTGGTTTTGAAACCTGGAAGCGCCGAGCCGTGGACGCCGTACCGTATCATTCAGGCGTTGATCAAGGCTGGCGCACCGCGCGAGGCGTTTAGTTTCTACCCCGCAGACCATGCCGGCGCCGGTGAGATCCTGAGGAACTGCGGTCGTTCCCTTCTCTTCGGCGATTCATCGACCACTGGTCCATGGGCCAACGATCCGCGAGTCGAGATTCACGGGCCGGGATACAGCAAGGTCGTCATCGGCGAGGACTGTGTTGACGAGTGGGAGAAGTATCTCGACGTGATGGTTGCGTCGATCGCCGACAATGGGGGGCGATCATGTGTGAATGCCTCGATGGTGTGGACGCCGAAGTATGCTGACGAGATTGCTGAGGCGCTGGCCGAGCGCTTGGCCCAGATCGTTCCGCGCGCGGCTGATGATGAAGATGCGAAGATTGCGCCATTCGTGGATCCCCAGGTGGCCCAGCGAATCAATTCGATCATCGAGCAAGGTTTGAGTGAGCCGGGCGCGTGCGACGTCACTGCCACGTATCGCGACGGAGAGCGTCTGGCCCTTTGGAATAACTGCTCTTACCTGCTGCCGACGATCGTTCGGTGTGAATCGGATCATCCGTTGGCTATGAAAGAGTTCCTGTTTCCGTTTGCGGCAGTCGTGCAGGTGAAACAAAACGTGATCAGCAGCGTAATTCCACCGAGCCTGGTAGTGTCGGCGATCACGAAAGATCCGAAGCTGATCCAAACGCTCGTAGCATCGCCCCACGTAGATCGGCTGAACATTGGCGCGATCCCAACGAATCAGGTAAGTTGGGACCAGCCACATGAAGGCAATCTCTTCGATCACCTCTACGGCCGGCGAGCGTTTCAAGCGGCCGTCGCTTAGGAGTTACGGGTGAGAATTCTTTATCTCACAGGCGGCGCGGGCAGAATGTATTGCGGTAGTTGTTTGCGCGACAACGCGATGGCTACCGAGCTCATTGCGCGCAAGCACGATGTGCTGCTCCTGCCTGTCTACACGCCAACGTTCACCGACGAACCAAACGTCAGCAGCGATCACGTTGTCCTTGGTGGCATCAGCGCCTATCTCGAACAGTACGTCCCGCTCTTCCGCAAAACACCAAAATGGCTCGACCGTTTGTGGGACTCGAAATTTGTCTTGAGCCTCGCCTCCCGTCGATCGATCTCGACCAATCCCAAAATGCTTGGCGAGATGACCGTCTCCGTGCTCAAAGGCGAAAGCGGTTTTCAACGCAAAGAGATCGACAAACTGATCGATTGGCTGAAGAACGAGCCGCCGCTGGATATCGTCAACCTGCCGTACGCGCTGCTGATTAGCCTGGCGAAACCCTTGAAACAAGCGCTAAATGTTCCGATCGTCTGCACGCTCCAGGGCGAGGACCTGTTCCTCGACGGGTTGACGGAGCCATATCGCGAAGAAGCCCTTAATTTGATTCGCAGCCAGATTGCGAATGTCGACGGTTTTCTGTCAGTGAGCGAGTACTACGCCGATTTTATGCCCCGTTATCTCGACATCCCGCGTGAAAAGATTCGCGTGGTGCCGTTGGGTATCAACCCGCAGGGCTTTCAGTTGCGAGAACCGAAGCGCGATGGACCATTCACCATCGGTTTTCTCGCCCGCGTCGCGCCAGAGAAGGGTTTGCACGTGCTCGCCGAAGCATACCGCCTGGTGCGAAAACAGCTACCCGCGGCGCGGTTTGAAGTTGCGGGCTA